>Ga0302320_10000174_pt1 | contig 140998 bp, 123 predicted proteins | sample Bog_T0_3_FD_202130 | JGI IMG/M metagenome (GOLD analysis project Ga0302320, IMG submission 202130) | Peat permafrost microbial communities from Stordalen Mire near Abisko, Sweden - Bog_T0_3 | ecosystem: Environmental > Terrestrial > Soil > Wetlands > Peat | place: Sweden: Abisko, Stordalen... | reverse complement strand
GCACAATTCTCATAAGGAGGCACCTCGCTGTAAGTAGAGGTTTTGATCACAAAGACGCTAATTAGCCGTCGACCGCTCGACATGGTCGATCACGAGGTCGTCGTCGGGATCCTTCGAGAAAACGAGCTTGAGGCCGAGTTGTTCTTCGAGCACAGAAGTTTATAGTCGCGTGACTGCGGCGGAACGTCAGCATAAAGTCATTTTGCTGGTAAAACGTGGTCCACTTGGACCTTACGGCCGTATTACCGGCAGACCGGACATTATGCATTCCGAGGTGTCAAAATCGAGACCTTGGGCCACCCGCCTCTACACCAATGGCGAGAGTGCCGGAATCTACTCGCCGATCACATCAGGGTCTTTCTTCGCGCCGTGCCGCAGCCGCTGAAACAGCAGCACCAGCGGGATGCAGAGCAGCGAGAGATAGCCCAACAAGCGGAAGTTATCTGCATACGACAGAACGGCCGCCTGCTGCTGGACGCTGCGGTAAAGAGCGCCCAGGGCCTCAACCTGCGCGGTGGCTGCGTCGGAGCCTCCCATGCGGAACTTTGCCGCCAGGCCCTGGAGCAGCATACGGGTGGCGGAGTTGCCGGCGGTGAGGTTGGCGGCCAGGTAGTTCTGGTGGGCCTGGGAGCCGCGCACCAGGATGGTGGTGACCGTGGCAATGCCCACGCTGCCGCCGATGTTGCGCATCAGGTTGTAGATTCCGGCCGCGTTGCCGATCTCCTGCTTGCGCAGGCGGCTCATGGTCATGGTGGTGAGGGGGACCCAGATGAAGCCGCCGGCAAAGCCGTTGAGCAGGTTGGGCACAATGACCGAGCCGATGGAGATGCCCAGGTTGAGATGGCCGAGCATCAACGTCGAGTAGCCGAGCAGTACGAAGCCGAAGGCCATCAGGATGCGGCCATCGACATAGTTGACCAGGACCCCCACCATCACCATCGACAGAATGGAGCCGACGCCGCGCGGACTGACGGCCAGGCCGCTTTCCAGCGCCGAGTAGCCCAGCAGCGTTTGCAGAAACAGGGGCAGCATGGCGGTGACGCCGTAGAGAGCGAAACCGTAGATGCCGGTGATCAGCGTCCCCACGCCGAAGTTGCGGTTGGCGAGAATGCGCAACTGCACAATCGGCTCGCGGCACATGAACTCGCGGGCCACAAAGCCCACGAGCGCGATGGCCGAAACCGCGGCCACCCAGCAGATCCAGGGCGCTTCAAACCAGTCCGCCTCCTGCCCCTTGTCGAGCACCAGTTGCATGGCGCCCAGCCAGATGGCCATCATGCCAAAGCCAAGATAGTCGATGGCCCCGCGAAAGGCGTGGCGCAAGTAGGGCGGGTCCTCGATGAACAGGTTGACCATGAACAGGGCCAGCAGGCCCACCGGAAGATTGATGTAGAAGATCCAGCGCCAGGAATAACTGTCAGTAATCCATCCGCCCAGCGTGGGACCAATCACCGGCGCCACCACGATTCCCATGCCGTACACGGCCATCGCCGTGCCGTGCTGCTGCGGCGGAAAACTCTCCAGCAGAATCGACTGGGCCAGAGGCTGCATGCCGCCGCCGCCCAACCCTTGCAGCACGCGGGCAATGATCAGCATGGGCATATCCATGGCGATGCCGCACAGCAGCGAGGCGCCGGTAAACACCAGGATGGAGATCAGCAACAGGCGCTTGCGCCCGATGCGCCGCGCAATCCAACCGGAGGCGGGCAGCATGATGGCATTGGAAACCAGGTAGCTGGTCAGGACCCAGGTCGACTCGTCCGTGGATGCCGACAGGTTGCCGGCAATATGCGGCAAGGCGACGTTGGCCACCGAGGAATCCAGCACCACCATGAAGGTGGACAGCATGACCGAGGCCGCAACCATCCACGGGTTAACCGACGGCCGCCACTCCTGGGGCACCGTTCCCGTAGATGGATTTGCACTGCTGACCATATGGTCATTTTAGTATACTGGGCAGTCAGAATATTTCCGGAACCGTTCGATCCGGTGGAGAGCGAGGCCCGGCCCTTGACGAAAAGCAAACAGCAGGTGGTGTCGGAATTCCGGCGCACGGAAATCATCGATGCCGCGCGCACCGTATTCGCGCGCCATGGTTTTGCTCTCGGCATCATGGATGAGATTGCCAAAGAAGCGGGCATCGCCAAGGGCACCATCTATCTCTACTTCCGCTCGAAGACCGAGGTCTACAAAGCCGTCCTCGCCCACGATATGAAGGCTCTCAAAAGCAGCACGCTGGAGCGGATTGACGCGGCAACGGGCCTGCGAGACAAGATTGCAGCCTTTACCCTGGCCCGCCTGGAAAATGCCGAGGCGCGCAAGGAATTTTTCCGCATCATGGACTCCGAACAGGGCAATCTGACGATGACGCGCAGTCAATACCGCGATTGGCTGCGCGAGCCAGTGCTGCGCCTGGCAGCGGCCATCGAACAGGCGTCCCGCAAGGGCGAAATCCGCCGCGTGCCCGCTGAAAAAATTGCATGGCTCATCGCCGACATGACTCGCGGAACCATTCAGCGCAGGCTGATCGAACAAAGCGAAACGCCGCCGGCAGATGACTCGCGATTTCTGTTGAACTTTATCTGGCCGTCGCTTGCGCCCAAGACGGATTCTCCGGAATCCTGACGCTCGGCCGTCCTGCTGCGGAGTGGATGGATTCAGTTGCGCAGGCTTGAGGCGCGCACCACCAGTTTGGGGCTCACCAGTTCCGTCCTGGGACGTACCGTGCCTTTTGCGCCCACCAGCCGGAGCGCCATCTCCGCCGCCAGCCTGCCAATCGCCGCGCTGTCCTGGTCCACAGAGGTCAGGGGAACGCGCAGAAAATCCGAGTACAGCACGTTGCCGCAGCCGACCACCGCAATGTCCTCGGGAATGCGCAGCCCCGCATCCAGAATGGCGCGCATGGCGCCCAGCGCAATGGGATCGTTGAAGCAGAAAATTCCGTCCGGCCGCGGCTTCAGGCCGAGGAGCGTCTTTGTGGCTTCGTAGCCGCCGGGCGCGCCGCGGTCGTCTCCGGAACTCCCGATGGAAACAATGCGCTCGGGCCGCACCGCGATGCCCGCGGCGGCAAGCGCCTGCTTGTAGCCTTCCATGCGGCCGAGCGCGGTGCTGGTTTCAGGGCCGCGGATGTGCGCGATCCGCTGCGATCCCTGCTCGATCAGGTGCGTGGTTCCCAGGCGGCCCACGGCCTCATCGTCCACGCCCACAAAGTTTGCCGGCAGCCCCCTGAAACGGCGGTCGATGAGCACGTAGGGAATTCCGCGCTCCTCAATGCGGCGAAAACTCTCCACCGTCCACTGCGCCGAGGCAATCACCAGCACGTCCACGCGGCGCGCCAGCAGTTGCGCAATCTCCTGCTGCTCCAGTTCCGGGTCCTCTTCCGACGAGGTGATGATGAGGCTGTAACCCTGCCCGCGAATGCCCGCCGAGATGGCTTTGGCCACCTGCGCAAAAAACGGATGAAGCAGGTCGGGAACCACCAAGCCGATGGTCCAGGTGCGCCCGGTAATCAGCGCCCGCGCAGCAAAGTTCGGCTGATAATTCAACTCCTTCATGCGCTTGAGCACGCGCTTCCGCGTCTCTTCGCCGATGTCGGAGTGGCCGCGCAGCACCTTGGAAATAGTTACCGTGGAAAGGCCCAGATCCTGCGCAATGTCTTTCATGCGCACCGGGGCGTTGCGGCGCGCCGCCTTCCGTTTTTCGCCGCCGCCCGGTAAATTGCTCATCGCTGCCGCACCGTTCTCATTTCAGGTTGTATGCCTTTTTCCAGCCAGACGCGCTGCTGCAGCAAGTATCGCCGATGCAGCAGCTTTAACGATAACTCTATTTTCATTTCCCGCAAGATGTATGTTGACACTTTCATGGTACACGCGTATTCTTCGCTGGTCGTAGTTACCGATAACTTTGTGTCGTCAAGGAGCCTGCATGGGCAACCCTCTCAACAGCAATTCGGCCCCCATCGATCCCGCGTCCATTCCGCAAAGGCGGCTTTATACCTGCGCTCTCATGCCGGCCGTGGGCATGGGCACATTCGGCTCGGACAGCGTGTCGCCGGCCCAGGTTGCCGAGGCCGTGAAAGGCGCAGCCGCCGTGGGCTACCGGCACTTCGATTGCGCCTCGGTCTACCAGAATGAAGCCGCCGTGGGCGCCTCGTTCGAAGAGATTTTGCGCGGCGGGCTCAAGCGCGAGGAGATCTGGGTTACCTCCAAGGTGTGGAACGACAAGCACGGCGAAGACGACGTGATCGCCTCTTGCCGCAAGTCGCTCGCCGACCTGCGCCTCAACTACCTGGACATGTATTTGGTGCACTGGCCGTTTCCCAACTTTCATGCGCCGGGCTGCGATGTGAGCTCGCGCAGCCCCGACGCCAAGCCGTACATTCACGAAAACTACATGAAGACCTGGCGCAGCATGGAAAAGCTGGTGGGCATGGGCCTGGTGCGCCACATCGGCACCTCCAACATGACCATCCCCAAGCTCAAACTGGTGCTGCGCGACGCACGCATCAAGCCCGCCGTGAACGAGATGGAATTGCATCCGCACCTGCAGCAGCCGGAGCTGTTCCGCTTTGTGGTCGACAACGGGATTCAGCCCATCGGCTTCTGCCCCATCGGCTCGCCGGGACGCCCCGAGCGCGACCGCACGCCTGAGGACACTGCGCCCACGGAAGATCCGGTTATTCGCGCGATCGCCAAGCGGCACGGCATCGGTCCCGCGGAGGTGTGCATCAAGTGGGGCGTGCAACACGGGCAAACGCCGATTCCGTTTTCCGTGCATCACTACCGCGAAAATCTGGCGTGCGTAATCGGCGATCCGCTGACGGACGAAGAGATGCGGCAGATCGCCACGCTCGACCGCAACTGCCGGCTGGTCAAAGGACAGGTCTTTCTGTGGAAGGCCGGCCAGACATGGGAAGACCTTTGGGACGTGAACGGGGAGATTAGCTCTTAGCTTTTAGCTTTTAGCTTTTAGCTTTTAGCTTTTAGCTGATTCCCGGCGGTTCGCGCTGTATTCGGCAGCCAATGGACAATGCTGGAAGCTAAGATCTGAATGTTACGGGCTGAAGCTAAGAGCTAATAGCTGAAAAAATGGAGATCGACATGAATTCCACGATGACCGCGGCGTTTCTGCCCGGCAACTCGACCGTTGAAATGCGCACCGTGCCCGTGCCCGCGCCGGGCCATGGCGAAGTCCTTCTCCGCATGAAGGCCTCCACCATCTGCGGTTCGGATATTCGCTGCATCTATCACGAGCATCTGGGCAAAGGCCCCGAGGGCTACCAGGGCGTCATCGCAGGCCACGAGCCTTGCGGGCAGATTGTGGCCGAGGGACTGGGCTGCCGCCGCTTCAAGACCGGGGACCGCGTCATCGTTTATCACATCTCCGGCTGCGGCGTGTGCAACGATTGCCGCCGTGGTTACATGATCTCCTGCACCAGCGAGAAATACCGCCGCGCCTACGGATGGCAGCGCGACGGCGGCATGGCCGAGTACATGATCGCGGAAGAAAAGGATCTCATCGCTCTTCCCGACGTGCTCTCCTTTGCCGATGGCGCGCAGGTTGCCTGCGGCTTCGGCACTGTGTACGAGGGCCTGGAAAAAATCGGCATCGACGGCAATCACGCCGTACTCATCACCGGCCTCGGCCCTGTCGGCCTGGCCACCGGCGCGCTTTGCCGCAAGCTGGGCGCCAACAAGATCATCGGCATCGACGTGGTCCCCGAGCGCATGAAGATCGCCATCGATCTCGGCCTCTGCGATGCGGTTCTGGCTTCGGGGCCGGACAATGTGGCCCAGGTGAAAGAGCTGACTGGCGGCTTTGGCGTCGAGCGCGCGGTGGATTGCTCGGCCAACGCCACGGCCCGCGCCACAGCCATCCGCGCCACGCGCAAATGGGGCAGGATTGTCTTGCTCGGCGAAGGCGGATCGGTTGAGATCAATCCCTCGCCCGACATGATTCACGATCAGAAAACCGTGTATGGATCGTGGGTCACATCCACATGGCTGATGGAGGAACTGGTGGAGCGGCTGGTCCGCTGGAACCTGCATCCGGCCGACATCATTACCCACAGATTCCCCCTGGACCGCGCCGCCGATGCCTATGCGCTGATGGCCTCAGGCAAGTGTGGCAAAGTGGCCGTCTGCCAGGACGAAGAGCTGACCGCCTGAGATGACAAAGGAGACACGCATGCACGCTACCGATGCACCGCCTGAATGGGAACGCCAGTTCCGTACGCTCCTGCCGCTCTATGGCCATCGCAACTGGATCGTCGTTGCCGACTCAGCCTATCCGGCCCAATCGAAGCCCGGCATTGCAACTGTCGTCGCCGATGACGAGCAGATTCCCGTGGTTCGCACCGTTCTTGACGCCATCGCCGCCGCGCCGCACGTGCGCGCCCGCGTCTACACCGACCGCGAATTGGCCTTCGTCGCCGAGAGCGACGCGCCCGGCGTGGCCGACTACCGCCGCGAACTCGATCAAGTCCTCGCCGGCGCCCATGTTGAAACTTTGCCGCACGAAGACATCATTCACAAGCTGGACCAGTCCGCCGAGATCTTCCGCATTCTGGTGATCAAGACGGATATGACCATCCCTTACACCTCCGTCTTTTTCGAACTCGACTGCGGCTACTGGAACGCCGAAGCGGAGCAGCGGCTGCGTCAGGCGATCCTGGCGGCGGAACCGAAATAACTACTAAGGCTGGCGCAAGAAGTTAACGCGTCTATTCGATTTTTGGCAGAAGGGGCAATCCCTCAGGGGCTAAAGCCCAGGTTTATTTTTTGCTAGGTTTAACGTACAGGCTAAAGCCCGTACCCTTCAAAGCTGTACCTCGTGCAGAGGTTCTCAAGAGTTACCGTGAAAGGAACAGATCACAATGGCATTGAACAGGCGCGAATTGCTTAAGTCGTTGGGCGGTGCATGTTCCGCCCTTGCTCTCTCCCGCTATACAAAGACCCGGGCCGCGGCCCAGGGCAACAACTTCATCGGCACCCGGTCCTCTCTTCAGGGCTATCGCATTCCCGACTGGTTCCGCGATGCCAAGTTCGGCATCTGGTCGCACTGGGGACCGCAGTCGGCCGTCGAAGACGGCGACTGGTACGCGCGCAACATGTACATGCAGGGATCGGAGCAATACAACTACCATGTGGAGCGCTACGGGCATCCCTCCAAGGTTGGCTACAAGGATCTGGTCAACGATTGGAAGGCCGCCAAGTGGGAACCCGATCACCTGATGAGCCTCTACAAAAAGGCCGGCGCAAAATACTTCTTCTCGATGGGCGTTCACCACGACAACTTCGACCTGTGGGACTCAAAGTACACGCGTTGGAACGCGGTCAACATGGGGCCGAAACGGGATGTGGTCGGCACCTGGGCAAAGGCCGCGCGCGCACAAGGCTTGCGCTTCGGCGTCAGCGAACATCTGTGGATCAGTTACAAATGGTTTGCCGTCAGCCACGGCGCAGACAAGACCGGCCCCATGGCCGGCGTCCCTTATGACGGCCAGGACCCCAAGTTTGAAGACCTGTATCACGATGCCGATTGCGCCCGCGTCATTGACCAACTGGACTGGAACGACAACGACATCCCCGAATCGTGGAAGCGGCATTACCTTGACCGCATGACCGACCTCATCGACAAGTACCAGCCCGACCTGCTCTACACCGACGGGCACCTGCCTTTCGAGGACACCGGACTCAAGATGGTGGCGCACCTGTACAACGTGAGCGCGAAGGCGCATGGCGGCCAGACCGAGGCGGTGTACACCAGCAAGGAAGGCACGGACTGCGCCATCGGCACCTGCCTGCTCGATCACGAGCGCGGCGTCTCCGACCTGATCGCAACGAATCCCTGGCAGACCGATACCTGCATCGGCCAATGGCATTACAAGCGCGGCCAGAAGTACAAGAGCGCCAAGAAAGTCATCGACCTGCTCACCGACATCGTCAGCAAGAACGGCAACCTGCTGCTCAACTTCCCGCTGCCCAACTCCGGCGAGCTGGACTTTGAGGAGATGGAGGTGCTGGAAGGCATCACCGCATGGATGCAGATCAACAGCGAAGGCATCTACGCTTCGCGACCGTGGAAGATCTACGGCGAAGGCCCATCGACAGAGGTGAAGATCAAGACCGGCGGCTTCAATGAAGACAAGCGCGGCGACTTTACCGCCGAAGATGTGCGCTTTACGACCAAGGGTTCAACGCTCTACGCCTTTGTGCAGGGCGTGCCGGAGAAGGAAGCCGTCGTTAAGGCTCTCGGGCTTGCCAGCGCGCAGGCTCCGGGCAAAATTCTCAACGTGGAAGTGCTGGGCCACAAGGGCGCACTCGACTGGAAGCAGGACGACGCGGCCTTGAGGGTGAAGATGCCCGCGGAGAAATTCTGCGAGATCGGCATCACGCTGAAGGTGCAACTGGCATAGACGTCACTGAGCCGGATTGCACGGTTTGCCGTGCGTATCCACAAGCAAAGAGAACAGGACGGGCACGATGCACGCCGCAAGTGCAGCGTACATCGTGCCTTTTTTGTTCATTGCAAATTGAGCGCAGATTCTGCGACGACAGCCCTAGCCTTGCCTTCACTGCCCTCTTCTAACGCTGTGCTTCATATTGCTCAGACTCGGATCATCCGCGCGGCTACAGTTGGAAACGTCGGGACAGGTTGCTAGCGGTCCCGGCGATGGTGAGGAGAATCCATGCGCGGAATCAAATATCTTGTGTTATCGATTGCTGTTGCTGGAGCACTCTTTGCGGCAACCATGCCCAAAGCAGAAGCCCAGATCAGCGTCAACATCGGCGTCGCCCCCAATTGCCCCTACGGATACTACGACTACGCCCCCTATAATTGCGTTCCCGACGGCTACTACGGCTCGGAGTGGTTCAACGGCGGCGCCTTCATTGGCGTTGGCCCGTGGTTTCATGGTTCCAACGACTTCCACGGCAGGGTCGATAACAGCTACGATCCGCAGCACGGCTACAACGGCGCCATGCCCAAGGTAGGCGACAGGCCCGCTGCGCAGCGCAGGGCTCCGGAGCAGTTCAAGGGCAATGAAGATCGCGATGGACGCGGCCACACAGCAGGAAAAAACCGCTAACGCATAACGTCCAAAGTTACTCGGTCTGAAAGACGAAGACGGGCAAGTCCCTCATGCAATTGCGTGAAGGGCTTGCCCGTTCTTGTACTGCCCGTCTGGCTTCAGCTCCGTTGCTTGTGCGCCTTCATGAGCTTGAACTCGATCGCCTCTTCAAGAACTTCGGCTGTATCGTCAGGTTGCGCCCCATTCGCTGCCGGTGCTGTTGCAATGACGGCAGCAGTTTCCACAACCTCCGCAGGCGCAACAGCCGCTGCATTTTCAACCTTCTCCGCAGTCTTGCTAATTTTCTTCGGACCGGCCGCAGCCGTCCTGGCCTTCTTTTTTGCTTTAGTCTTTTTCGGCGCAGCCTTGGCGGGAGCCGCTTCAGCGCCAAGAAAAGCCGACCACAGCAACGCGGGAACCTGCGGCGCAGACTGCGCTTTGGCGATGGCCAGGTCTGCCACCTTCTCCACAATCCACTCGAAGTTTGCCGCGCCCACGGAGTGCAGGTCCGCGTCCGGCGCGGGGTTCATGAAGTCGATGGCATAGGGAATGCCGTCCTCGACAGCGAACTCCACGGTATTCAGATCGTAGCCCAGCGCGCGGCACAGCTTCAGCGCGTCCTGCTCCACACGCCGCAGCAGTTTCTTGCTGTACGCCGGCGGGTTCTGCACGTAGCGCTCGGCGTGCGGCAGCCTCGGGTCGTAGGCCATGATGCGCACATGCTTCTGCGCAACCACGTAGCAGCGGAAGTATTCAGTGAATTCGACGGCCTTCTGGTACATCATGCACAGGTCGCGCGACTGATCGTAGGCCCTGAAGAACTCCTCGCGATTCTGCACGTGGTACACATCGCGCCAGCCGCCGCCATCCACCGGTTTCAGAAATCCATGCTCGCCCACGTAGGCAAACACGCTGTCCCAGTCAAGCGGATACTCCAGGTTGCGCATCGACCGGTCCGTGGTTCCCTCGGGCAGATCCTTGTGCGGCAGAATCACGGTTGCGGGCACGGCCACGCCCAGTTTTGCTGCCAGCGTGTAGTTGAAAAACTTGTCGTCGGCCGACCACCAGAATGGATTGTTGACGATCGCCGTTCCGTTGATGGCGGCGTGCTTGAGAAAGGCGCGATAGAAGGGAACGTCGTGGGAGATGCGGTCCACAATCACCGCGTAGATGGGAGCCTTATCCAGATGCACGGCGCCGGTCTGAACAAACTCCGCCTGAATGCCTTCAAGATTCCGGGCGTTGATGTGCTCCACCAGGGCGCCGGGAAAGCTGTTCTCCATGCCGAACAGAACGCCTATCTTCTTCATAGCTCCTTGACCTCCAGGGGTACAGAGCAGCCTTTGCAAGCCAGTGTACCGCACACGAATCCACTTGCAAGGGAACAGAAGACGTTATGCAGTTGGCCGTGCAGGTACGTCCTGCAGCCTGTCTTCCAGAAATCACTTCACCGCGCAGTTCTCCTCGAGTGCCACCCGGTTGTCGCGATACCGCGCCTCGTTTACAGAATTGAGGCTTTCGTGAAGCTTCTTGTAACCTTCCCAGTGACTTAAGTCGCAGCGCTGCTGCCGGAGCCCGGATTACTCTTTGCTCATTCCAGTCATCTTCATCCCGGAGGGGGATACCGTCATGTTTTGTTATCAGTGTGAACAGACTTCACAAGGCCAGGGGTGCCAGGTCGTCGGCGTCTGCGGCAAGGACGAAAACACCGCAACGCTGCAGGACCTGCTCATCCACGCGCTCAAGGGCGTGAGCCAGTACGCGCATCGCGCCGGCCAGTTAGGCGCGGCCGATCCTGAGATCGACGCTTTTGTCATCGAATCCATTTTTGCCACGCTCACCAACGTCAACTTCGATGCGGACAGCGTGGCCGCGCTGGTGTACCAGGCCGCCCAGATCCGCGACCGGGCGCGCGCGCTCTACACCGCTGCCGCAGTCAAGGCAGGCGTTGCTGCCCTGCCGCTCTCCGGCCCTGCCGCGTGGCAGCCCGCCGCCGAGCGCGAAGCCCTGCTGGCGCAGGGACGCGAGCAACTGATTCCCGCCTCGTATCTGACCGGCAGCCTGGTCAATAACGACAATAAGGAGATCAAGAATCTTGAAGAGCTGGTGATCTACGGCCTGAAGGGCGTTGCCGCGTATGCGTATCACGCGTTGATGCTGGGCTCCAGCGCTCCGGCTGCGTACGCAACCGTGTATGAGATTCTTTCCGCTCTGACCGAGCCGCACACGGCGGAAGAACTGCTGGGCCTGGCGCTCAAGGTGGGCGAACTCAATTACGCCGTTCTGGAGCAGCTTGACCACGCGCACACGGAGACTTTCGGCGCGCCCACTCCGGCTGCCGTGCGCCTTCACCCGCTCAAGGGCAACGCCATTCTTGTCTCAGGCCACGACCTGCACGACCTTTACCAACTGCTGCTGCAGACCGAGGGCCTGGGCATCAACATCTACACCCATGGCGAGATGCTGCCCGCGCACGGCTATCCCAAGCTCAAGGCCTTCACGCACCTGGCCGGCAACTACGGCGGCGCATGGATTGACCAGGCGGAAGATTTCGACGCCTTCCCCGGCGCGATTCTGATGACGTCCAATTGCATTCAGCAGCCGAAGCCGAGTTACACCAAACGCCTGTTCACCGCGGGCGCAGTTGCGTGGCCCGGCGTGGAGCACATTGCCGGCACGGACTTTGCTCCGGTGATTGCGGCGGCGCTGGCCGCGCCCGGCTTTGCCGAGGACGGTCCGGCCGACTCCATCACCACCGGCTTTGGACACAACGCCGTTCTGGGCGTGGCAGGAACCGTCATTGATGCTGTGAAGGCCGGCGCGCTGCGGCGCTTCTTCCTCATCGGCGGTTGCGACGGCGCTCGCTCAGGCCGCAGTTATTACACCGAGTTGGCCGAACAGGTTCCGCAGGATTGCATCATCCTAACCCTGGCCTGCGGCAAATACCGCTTCAACAAGCAGGACTTTGGCACGCTGGGCGAGCTGCCGCGTTTGCTCGATTTGGGCCAGTGCAACGACGCTTACTCCGCGTTGAAGATTGCCCAGGCGCTGGCCGCGGCCTTCGAGTGCGGCGTCAACGATCTGCCGCTCTCGCTGGTGCTGAGCTGGTACGAGCAGAAGGCGGTGGCTATTCTGCTTACGCTGCTCTGGATGGGCGTGCGCAACATCCGCATTGGACCCACGCTGCCCGCGTTCCTTTCGCCCGCGGTGCTCAAGCTGCTCAACGAGAACTACAACCTGATGCCCATCACCACGCCGGAGGCCGATCTGGCGGCCATGCTCGGCTAGGAAGCTGACTACTGCGTCAACCGGCAAACGGGCGAGTGAGTCACACAGACTCACTCGCCTGTTTCATTTCTGCTGCAAGACACAGGGATTGGCAATGGAAGCAAACGGTTTATGCAATCGTTTCAGGACGGTGAGCAATACAAGGCATACTGTCCGTCCGCGCCGAATGAGACTATCCTGTATACAGGAACAGCCGTTGCGAGCAGAAGTGATCCGGCTCCGGCGCTGCTCCTAACCAGGGTGGTTAAGGCGGACACATGCGACCAGCCCTGCCTGCTTCAGAGCGCCGATCGCGCGCCGCTGAAGAAATTCCGCCAAGCCGGAAGGGACGCGTCTGTGACCTTGTACGGCAGCTTGCAGATGCAGCGTCCCGCCTTCGATCGGGAGATACAAATGGAAACCGTCAAAACAGACCCTGCAATCACAAACGATGTCTTGCATCTGGGAAGCGAGAGCAAGCTTTCACCGGAAGATATCGCCAAGGCCATTGCGCATCACAATCGGCACCATGGGGGAAGCGCACCGCAAGCCGCCGCGGCCAATACCGGAGCCGGGAAAAAGAACAAAGCCTCGAAATCAAGATAGAGCAGTCTGCCGACGCGGCAACCCGGAAGTCATAGAAGCTGTGTCCCAGGTCTGTTTCGCCCTGGCGGAAGGCCTGGGAAAGCACTGCTCTCATCCTGCCTGCACAAGGAGAGAGCCTCTGATTAAGTTCAAATTACAGCGCCTACATCGCCGCGCGGGTCAGGAGACCCGCACGACAGCCGGCCGGGAGGCCGGCGCTCCCTAATTGCGAATCAGCCCGCCGCTGCGGCTGCCAGCTTCTGCAATTGCGCCAGGTGGTTCAGGTCGTGCCCGGCCATGGTCTCCAGGATGGTGCTGAAGGTCATGGCGCCGCGTTCCGGGTGCGTGACCCGCCGGTTGAAAGCTTCCGGCAGAGTGCCGCGAATCAGCAACAGGTTCCACGACCGCAGCGCGGAAAACACTTCCAGCGCCTGGTCAATCGGAATGCCGCTGTAGTTCATGGCCCACTTTTCCTGATCGAAGGGCTGGATGACCGGCGCATTCTCAGCCAGCGTCTGCCGCAGCCGGAACGCGAAAACCAGCTCGCAGTCGGCCAGGTGGCACACAATCTCAGCCGCGCTCCACTTTCCGGGAGCCGCCGGAATCGTCGCCCTGACTGGGCCGATGGCTGCAATCAGCAAGCCCATCTGCGCCGCGGTCGACGACAGAATCTCCGGCACCGGCCGCCCGGTCAGAAAGCGTTCATAAGGATTGAGTACGCTCATAGCGACATCCTCCCCGGTACGCAGATCTTTTTCATCTGACCACCGGCAAACGAGAACTGACAACTGAAAACTGGCCCCTGACAACTCTTACAGATATTCCCTTACCATCCGCTCCCACGTGGGCCAGTCATGCGAGTTCTGCGCGTCCCACACGTACAGTTTGTGCGGAATCCCCCGCTCGCTCATGATCCGGTCCAAGGCCTGGTTCTGGCCCAGGCACTGATCGTCCCAGCCGGTGGCCAGCACGTAGGTGTTGCGGCGGTAGCGGTCAAGAAACCACGGGTCGCTCAGGCTGGGCAGGTAGTGCGTGGGCAGGTTGAAGTAGCAGTCCTGGTCGTAGTAGCCGTGGAGAAAATTCGTGAGGTCGAAGGCGCCCGACATGGACAGCATTCCGGTGAAAACGTCGGGATGGCGCAGCGCGATGTTGGCCGCGTGGTAGCCGCCGAAGCTGCATCCCAGAGCAACCAGCCGCGGATCGTGGTTCCTGGCGCGAATCAGCGGGACGACCTCGGCCAGTACGTACTCCTCAAACTGCACCTGGCGCGCAATGCGCCAGCGCGGCGGCACGTTCCGGTTGTACCAGCTCTCCATGTCCACCGAATCTACGCAGAAGAGCTGCAACTGGCCGGCATCGATTTTGCCGGAGAGAGCGGCAACCATGCCCCGGTCTTCAAACTCGAAGAAGCGCCCGCCGGAGGTGGGGAAGACCACCACGGGCAGGCCCGCATGGCCAAAGACCAGCAGCTCCATCTCGCGGCCCAGCCGGCTGGAATGATCCCTGTGATACGTGCGAACCATGCTTTCAACGCTCCGTGGGTGGTTCCTTCAAAGCATAGTCCGCCGGGGAGGCTAACTGAGTGCTGATGTTGGAGAACCGCCAATTTCCTGATACTTTAACAGCCTGGGTTGCTGTTTTCCCTGCGCTTTCCCCCGGGAAGCGAGATTGACCACAAAGGACCCCGGCGATTGAATCTGGACCCTCAACCAGGGCCGCACCCTCCCGATGGCCTGCTCGCCGCCGGCCAGGACCCCGCGCATCAGCGGCTCCATCAGCATCGCGCTTTCCCCAGCATGCACCTGCCGGAAAGCCGGGACCTGGTGGTTTACGTCCCGCCCGGTTACGACGGAAATCCGCACCGCTCCTACCCCGTACTCTACCTCCAGGACGGCCAGAATCTCTTTGACGGACGCACCTCCTTCGTTCCCGGCCACACCTGGCAGGTACGCGAGCAGGCCGACGCCGCCATCGAGGCCGGCGAGGTGGAACCGCTGATCATTGTCGGCATCTACAACACCGGCGACCGGCGCCTGGCCGAGTATTCCCACGAGCGCGATGGGCAGATGGGCGGCGGCGAGGCAGCCCAATACGGACGGATGCTGACCGGGGAGCTGATGCCCTGGATTGCCGCCCGGTACCGGGTCCGTGCCGAGCGCCAGCAGACCGGACTGGGCGGCTCCTCGCTGGGCGGCCTGGTTACGCTTTACCTGGGCCTGCGCCACGCCGAGCATTTCGGCAGGCTGGCCGTGCTCTCCCCCAGCGTCTGGTGGAACCACAAGAGCATTCTGGGCTACCTGAACGAGCGCGCCCCGGACATCTGGGAGCGGCCGCGCCTGTGGCTGGACGTGGGCGACAAGGAAGGCCGCCAGGCCCTGCGCGATGCCGAGCAGCTGAACCGGCGCCTGAAAGCCAACGGCTGGCGCCCCGGTGAAACGCTGCACTACGAGCGGGTTCATGGGGGAACGCACGACGAAGCCAGTTGGGCGCGGCGGGTGCGGCCGATGCTGCGGTTTCTGTTTCCGGCGGGGTAGACGATCCCGGAAATTCAGGGACCTATCCTTTATATTCCCGTTCTTTCCGGTCTACGTTAGGTTTTATGTCAGATTGGCGAGGATGCCCAAAGCCGCAGCTACTCTTTTCAATGCGCTGTCGCGGGTCCACAGCTGCGTCCCTGGCGTTATCAAACAGGACGCAATCAGATGCGCATCTGTGAGGCCAATGCCCTTTGAGTAGAGTGCGTGAGCCTCAATCATTTGGCGCACTTCATTGAGCGAGGCCACCTTCACTTCGAGTAGCGCTTCCATATCGTCAAGCGTCTTTTGCCGGTTGTGGAGTGAACCAAGAGAAATCTCCGCAACGATAAAGGGGTGCATCAAAATCTGCCCACTGCCAAGGTACTTCTCCATCTCCGGGTTGCGGTTCCGAAGGTGGTCAACCCAGATTGATGTGTCTGACAGAATCACAGATTGCCGGCTCTCACGCGCTTGATGTCCTCTAAATTCGGCTCAGCGCCCCCAAGCGCCGCAAGCCGGCGCGAAGCCTCAAGGTGAATCAATGCCTTTAAAGCATTCCTAAGCAAGGCCGTTCTCTCCGTGATGCCAGTAAACTCCTGGGCCTTGCGTACCAATTCGTCGTCGAGCGCTACAGTTGCTCTCATATTAGAAGCCTCCGTATCACCAATATTATCACCATACGGTGACAATTTGCGGTGTGTTGAGCCGATTATTCACGCTACTTGATTACCTCTGTTGACTCTTGTGTATGGGCAGAGTCGTACTGCGCAGGCAAGAGATTCAAGAGACATAAGTCCCCATCATTAGATAGTTGAAGGTCTTCCGGAGCCGAACAGCTTGCAAACTTGCCCCGAACCCCCTTTTCAGCGATACTTAATTGTTGTGTCTTGCGCGGCTGGGCACTCTTGTCCGGCCCTTTTATTGGCAAGGCGAGCTTGAACCGGAAAGCCGCCGGCCGGGAAACCCCCTTAAGACCGGGGTCCCCGCGGACAGGTCTTCGTCCGTGGGGTGATAAGACCGCAACAGAGCACTGGATTTTGAAAGGAACCGTATAACCGTGGTGATGATTCGTTTGGCGCGCTTTGGCGCCCGCAAGCAGCCCTACTACCGTATCGTGGCCATCGAAAAGGACCGCGCCCGCAATGGCCGCTCCATCGAGGTCGTCGGCACCTACAACCCCCGCACCAACCCCGCCACCGTCGATCTGAAGCACGAGCGCATCGCCTACTGGCGCAGCGTGGGCGCGCAATTCTCCTCCAGGGTTGAAAAGCTGGTGGCCGCGCATCCGGCGCCGGTTCCCGTTGCGGACCCCGCCGCCGCCTAGTCTAATTCCCTCTTCCGGAAGCAGTGTGCGCAGGCTTTACCGCCGGCGCGCACACATTTGCTGACGGCGATGGGTGTGTGCTGATACTATTCGCGCACAGATTCCAGTGGGTAATTTCAGAACACACCCGGTCAGAGGACGTTTATGACCCAAAACGATATGGTCACATCAATCTCCGTAGCAGATCTGGTCCGCGAGATCGCCCAGGCCCTGGTGGATGAACCGGCGGCTGTCGATGTGCAATCCGTGAGCCACGACGACAACACGGTTCTCAAGCTCAAGGTTGCGCCGCAGGACGTGGGCAAGGTGATCGGCAAGCAGGGACGCACCGCCCGCTCCGTGCGCACCATTCTGGGCGCCGTCAGCATGAAGCTGCACCACCGCTACACGCTCGACATCCTGGAAGAAGACGACGAACTCTAGGATGGCTGCTGCCCCTACGTATGGCAAGCCCCGGAGGCGGGAATGACCGCGCCGGAACAGGCTGGGCAGGCTGCGCAGGCCGGACAAGCCGGACAATCTCAACAATCCACGCAATCTGCATCATGGGCCTGGCTGGCGCGCATTCGCCGTCCCCAGGGCCGCAAAGGCGAAGTCTTCGCCGACATCCTCACCGATTTCCCTGAAAAATTTTCCGACCGCAGGCAGTTGTGGCTGCTGGCTGGCGATACACCGGGCGCTACGCCTCGCCCTGCCGCCGCTGCGCGCGAAGTGGAACTCCTCGCCCACTGGCTGCACAAGGGCGGCATCGTCCTGCATTTTTCCGGGATTGAATCCATCACCGCCGCTGAAACGCTTGCCGGTCTGATCGTGGCCATTCCCAGCACTCAGCGGGCCACGCTTGCCGAGGACGAGGTTTACATCGCCGACCTGATCGGTTGCACGCTGGTGGATGTGGCGGGCCCTGAGCCAGCACCCATCGGAGAGATTGAAGAAGTGGACCGCAGCGCCGGCCCCGTCGCCCTGCTGGTGGTGAAGGGAGCGGCTGGAGAAATTCTGATCCCCTTTGCCAAGAGCTATTTGCGCCGTATTGATCTGGCCGCCAGGCGGGTAGAAATGGCCCTGCCTGAAGGCCTGATCGAGCTGAACGCGCCGGGAAAACCGTAGCCCCCAAATCCCCTTATTGAAAGGCCAGCGGCTTCCATGCGCCGTCCTGCTTGAGCGCCAGTTGCAGCGGCCGCGGCGGTCCCTGCGGCGGCACGGTCACCTCAATCCACAGCTCCTGGCCCGGCTGCAGACGCGAAGGATCGGCGGCATGTTCCGCGATGTAGAAATCGACCGGGCCAGCCAGGCGCAGGTCCTGGCAGGACGCCCCCGGCAGTCCCTCGACCATCACTCCCGAAGGCCGGCTGTCGGAGTCGGGAATGCGGATCGCCACCAGCTTGTTGTTCTCCACCTTGAGCTGCGCGGGAAACTGGACAATCTGCGGCGCATGGATGGAATACATGGTTCCCACCGGCACGCCGTCCAGGTTCCTTGGCATGGCGGCTTCCTTTGCGGAGGGAAGCGTGCTCTGGCAGCCGTCCACGGTCAATTGCAGGCTCAGGTAGCGGCCGCGCATGAGCATTTCAGGATCGTACGCCGCGGCGCGGGTCCAAACCCGCGGGCAGGCCAGGCGCTGGTAAAGATACTTGGCGGCGATCGAGGAGACCAGCGCCAACTGAATCACCAGCAGCGCAACGGAGGCTCCGGAGAGTGAGATTCTGGCCAGCTTCATTGGGCCTCCTTTTGGGCAAGGGCTGCGGAATCCATGCGGGCCATCAATCCGCGACGGGCTTTTTCCAGAGCCCATCCGCCGGCCAGGAAGAGAACGCCCAGACCGATCAGGCCCAGGGAGCGGCCCATCTTGTCGAAGATGTCGCTGAAGTAAAACCAGCCGACTACAAAGGCAAAGCCGAGAATACCGATGTTGACCTGCACCTTCGAGACGAGCCGCACCCCCCACCAGATAACGAACAGGGCAGTGGCTGCTTCCAGGACTTGGGAGATAAGGGCACGGCTCATGTCGCCGAAGATGGCACTGAAATAGAACCAGCCCACCGCAGCCGCAAACCAGACTATGCCAAGACAAGCCAGCGCCCGCGAAGTCCGCGAAAATCCCCACCAGACGATGAAGATGGAGAAGGCTAAAACCAGCGCGTGGGCCAGCAGATTGGGCACGACGTAGGTATATGAATTGTGGACGGCGCCGTAGTCGTAGTGCTGCGTGCGGATGCTGACGCACCATGGCAGCGCAATCGAAAAGGCAATCGCGGCGGCCACGGGCACCATGCTCTTGCGGAATTTGAAGACCGCGAATAGCAGCGGCAGCACGGCAAAGTCTACCCAGCCCCATGTCCTAAGTCCGAGGGGCAAATAGGTCTGGTTGCCCCACGATTGCCAGCCTATCTGCAGTATGCCAACCCCGACGACTGCGGCAATGGCCGCCACGACGAATAGGATGCCCTGGGCAACCTTGTGCCTGGAGCCGAGAAAGATCGTCAGGTAAAGTACCGCCCATGCAATCAGGAACCGGCCCAGGTAAACGTCGGCGCCAATGTGGCCCTGCGCGGAGAAAGAAAACTCGCAGAGGATCCAAGCTGGGAACAGCAGCAGCGTCAGGACCTCCTGCGCCTCGTCCTGAAGCAGAATCCATCCGGCCAGCGCGGCGACAGCCCACAGCAAAATGGCTGCCGGCCAGTGCTCCTGGATGTTGAAGATCTGGCCCACCAGCGCAATGGCAGCGCCGGTGGAGATGGTTCCCACGGCGTGCAACGCGGTGGAGAGCCCGTGAAAGACCGGCCGCACGTAAGCTCCCGCCAGGTGAAAGACAGCCACCATGGCGATGACCAGAGCATAGCGCCAGCCGGGGCCGAGCCGTTCCCAATGGGCCGAGACAAACAGCACCACGCCGCAGGCCAGCAAAATGGCCCCCAGAATGAGCGCGACCTTGCCCTGCCAGCCCATGCGTTCGCCAACCGGGCCGGCGGGGCTGGCCTGTTCCGACTCGTAGGCGCGGATGCGTTCAGCAGAGGCCGCATCCAGGACGCCGGCCGATTGCCAGCGGTTTAGAAGGGGTTCAAAGTCAGCCATGGCAGTTGGCTGACATTAAAGCACATCCAGCGGGGCCTCATGCGGAAACCTGTGCCGTTATCATCAGTGTGTATGCGATTCGAGATTGTCACCATCTTTCCCGGCTTTTTTACCAGCTTCTTTGAGAACGGCATTCTGCGCCGGGCTCTGGCCGAGGGACTGGTGACCGTGGACGTGCACGACCTGCGCGCGTTTACCCACGACCGTCACCGCACCGTGGACGACCGCCCGTTTGGCGGCGGCGAAGGCATGGTGCTGAAGCCCGCTCCCCTGGCCGAGGCCCTGGCCTCGCTGGGCATTGCGCCCAAAGCCGAGCGTCTGTGTCAGGGCACGGCTTCAGTCGTGCCGCAAGAGCCTCAAAAAGAAGGAGGGGCTTTAGCCCCTGAGGGGATGCTCGCCGGCGATCCTGCGCCTTCGCCCGGCACACGGGTGGTGCTGCTTTCCGCGCAGGGTAGGCCGTTTACCCAGGCCATGGCGCGGGAACTGGCGGGCCTGGACCGCGTGGTGCTGCTCTGCGGCCGCTACGAGGGCGTGGACGAGCGCATCAACGAGATCTACTGCGACATGGAACTGTCCATTGGCGACTACGTGTTGAGCGGAGGCGAACTGGCCGCCGCCGTGGTGGTGGATGCGGTCATGCGCCTCCTTCCCGGCGTGCTGGGCAACGAGGCGTCGAGCGAGTTTGAGAGCTTTGGCGTGGCCGACGCCGAGATCGACACCGATGTGGAGGGCGTTCCCCGCTCGCAGCACGGCGCGGGAGGCCTGCTGGATTATCCGCACTACACCCGGCCCGCGGAGTTTGCGGGATTGCGGGTTCCCGAGACTCTGCTCAACGGCGACCACCACGGGATTCGCCTCTGGCGCCGCGAGCAGCAGTTGCGCAAGACCCTGGCCAACCGGCCGGATCTGCTGGAAGATGCGGCCCTGAGCAAAGAGGACCGGAAACTGCTGGACGCGATCAGGCAGGAAACAGGGAACAGGGAATAGGCAGGATCTTGATGGCAGAGAATCTGGCTGGAGTGTAAAGTTGGTCTGATTCAATTGCCGTCGAGGGGCGCTAGTTACGGAGTGGATCGATGAGGAGATGGATTCTTCTCGCAGTACTCGCGGCAAGTGAGTTTTCCGCGTATGCAGCCCAGCGAGTAACCGTGCAACAACTGCAGCAGTTACTGACCCAGGAGCAAACTGCGCACATAAGCGATGAAGATGCTGCGCAGCGACTTGATGCCTTGGAACTGACCGAGCGGTTAACAGAGTCCACATTGGACCAGTTCGAAACAAAGTTCCATCCTGGCAAGAAAACTTCGGCGGCGCTTAACCTGCTGTCTGATTTGTCCGCACTTCTTCAACCTCCGTCCAGCGAACTGCTCCACAAAGATCCGCCCAGTGCAGCAGAGCAGCAAGAGATCGTCCAGGCCGCAGTGAACTTTACAAACGCAACGCTGAAACACATGCCTGATTTTCTGGCAACCCGCACAACAAGAAGCTATGAGAACGTCCCAGTCATAACGGCAGACAGCACTTTTCAGAGTGGTCTGCATTCGATGGGCACCTTCGTCAGTGAGACTGGCTATCGCGACGGACGTGAGGTGCTCAGCAACACACCGGCGGCCGCCGGTGCTCATATCTCACCCATGGTATTTCGTGCAGGCCTGACTTCCATCGGTGAATTTGGCCGGGACTTGGAAATCATCATGACCGACTCCGCCAAGAACCAGATCGCGTGGAGTCACTGGGAACAGACATCCACAGGCCTGGTTGCCGTTTTTCACTACGAGGTGCCGAAAGAAGCCTCCCACTACAGGATTTATTTTTGCTGTGGGTGGAATTCGGCGGCGAACAGCTCAACTTCCTACGACGGGACACCCGCCTATCACGGGTCCCTCTCGATCGACCCCTCCACCGGGTCCATCCTGCGCGTGACATTGGGAGTTGAATTCGAGTGTTTCGATCCGCCTCCTCGTTACAGCCTTGCAGTGCAGTATGGGAAGGTCGATATAGACGGGCGCAGTTCAAACCTCCCAATCCGAAGTGTCGCCATTGGAAAGGGTTCCACGTTAGCCAGGGGACGCTACTGGACCAATCTTTATATCGATGACGTGAGTTTTACCAACTATCACCGATTTGGATCAACAGTGCGAATTCTCCCAAGCACGCCGGATCGATAAGCCGGAGCCCCCATCCTTGCCGCGTCTTTTGCGGAAAGAACGGGAAACAGCCGAAGGGCAACTTTAGAACGGCTTCACCGGCGCAGGCTGATCCGCGCTTACCTGGCCCGTGGCGATGGCGGCTACATAAAAATTCTCGCCACGCGTGGGGCAGCCGGCCAGCCGGCGCAGCATAGCTAATTGGCCTACATGCGTCAGCGCGTCGGCTACCGGACCCTGGAACAGGCGCTCGATGGGTGCGTGCAGCGGGTCGGCGGAGGCGAGTAAGTCGTCAAAGGCCCCCAGCGAGGCGAAAAAGCGCTTCTCCTCCTCAGGCCAGGGCAGCGGCTGGGAGTTCTGCCAGCGCGGATTTCCGGCGCCCATGCTGAGCGCCCAATCGAACAGGTCGCCCATGTGGGCCAGAATTTGCAAGGGTTGGCGGCCGGCGCCCGCAAATCCGGCAAAGGTTTCCGGCGCGTTTTCCAGGGCTCGGGCGGCGCGATAGGCAAGCGCGGCCAGGGTGTGGCGAAGCAGTTCGCGGCATGGGTCCATACGGGAAAACTATAGCGCAAGCCGCGCTCCTTGAGCTTGAAACCTCTCAGCGTCAAATGGGATCCATCCTGTGCAAAAGAGAACATTCCCGCAGCTGGACTGTCCGGTAGCGTTGTCGTGTCTCAGTAGCACAGCGCTGGGATATCCTATGCAGTATTGGAGATAGAAAGCGATGATTCTCAATCGGTTTGCAGTACCGGCACTTGCTCTCTTACTCGGAGCTACTGGTCTGGGCACGGCCAGGGCATCCGGCGTGCCCCTGGGAACTCCTAACGGATATGGCCAGGATCGCGGCGGCTGGGATGCGCCTCCGCAGGAATGGCAGGAGATCCAGCGCCGCGGCTTCCACGACGGGATTGAAAGCGCGCGCAGGGATATCGACAGCCACCGCCGGCCCGACGTGAACAACCGCGATGAGTATCGCCAGCCGCATGTTCCGCGCGAACAGCGGGAAGCGTACCGTGAAGGCTTTCGCCGGGGCTATGAGCAGGGTGTGTCTCACCTCATGGGCGGACCTCCAGTGCAGCAGGTCCGGCCTGAACAAATGCGCGAGCCTGATCGCGGTGGCCAGGAAATGGGTCCCGGGATGGGCAGCGAAATCCAGCGCCGCGGCTTTCAGGATGGCATGGAAGGGGCGCGCAAGGACCTGGACAATCACCGCCGTCCGGACGTGAACAATCGCGATGAATACCGCCATCCGAGAGTTCCGCGCGAGTTGCAGGACGAGTACCGTGAAGCCTTCAGGCATGGCTATGAACGTGCCATGTCTCAACAGATGGGTGGACATGACCGCCGCTGAAGCGGCCGTGGGACCAGTTGCAAGATGGACGGCCCAGCCCAAGCCGGGACAGGTTTAAGGCCGGGCTTGCCCATCTCTCAAACTTGAAATGCGGAGCCTCCGGACGGTGGCGGCAGGTCCAGTTATCCGGTGCGCCCGGCGTGTGCCAACCGCCGGGCCGCACCGGGATTAGGCGCAGGGAGCGATTCTCTGGTAAACTTGAAGTTCTGAGTTCAACTGCAGGAAGAGACTATGTCCATTCATCCCGTAATGCAGCGTTTGGCTGACAAGCTCAAGCGCACCGATCTACCCGCGTTCGTGCCCGGCGACCAGATTCGCGTCCAAGTCAAGATCAAGGAAGGCGATAAGGAACGCTTGCAGGCGTTTGAAGGTCTGGTTATCGCTATTAACCGCGGCCCCCAGGGCACGTTTACCGTGCGCAAGATGAGCTTTGGCCAGGGTGTCGAGCGTATCTTCCCCTTCAACTCGAAGGTTATCGACAAGATCGAGAAGATCCGCAGCTACAAGGTTCGCCGCGCCAAGCTGTTCTACATTCGCGGACTGCGCGGCAAGGCCGCCCGTCTGAAGGAAGTGGACCGCGTAACCGGCAAGGTCAGGGCGTAAGCGCCCGGCCAAAACCAGCTCCAGCAAAGCCCCCAGCCCACACGGCTGGGGGTTTTGCTTTCTATACTCAATGTATGGCTCGGTCTTTGACCTGTAGTTGGACGCTGGAAGAGGCTGCGCGCAAGCGCGGCGCGCGGCGCATTGCCGGGCTGGATGAGGTGGGCCGCGGCCCGCTCTTTGGTCCGGTGGTGGCCGCTGCGGTGATCCTGGCGCAGGGATGCCGGATCGACGGGCTGACCGACTCAAAAAAGCTTTCGGAAAAGAAGCGCAACGAACTGGTGCCGGAGATTCGCTCGAATGCCGTGGCCTGGGCCATTGCGGCGGTGGATGCGGAAACCATCGATCGGATCAACATCCGCCAAGCCTCGCTGCTGGCCATGCGCCGCGCCGTGGAGCAGCTTGCGCTCAGCCCCGACTTCCTGCTCATCGACGGCCGCGACACCATCGACTGGGATGGTCCGCAGCAGGCCGTGATTCACGGCGACGCCACCAGCCTCTCGATCGCCGCCGCCTCGGTGCTGGCCAAGGTCCATCGCGACCGGCTGCTGGTGGAGCTGGACCGCGAGTTTCCCGGCTACGGACTCGCCCAGCACAAGGGCTATCCCTGCCCCGCGCACCTTGAGGCTCTGCACCTGCTGGGCCCCACGCCGCTGCACCGCAAGAGCTTTCATCCGGTGGCGCAGGCGCTGCTGGAATTCGAATAATTTCAGGTCGCGACAGGGCGCAACTTCCGCCGCTGACGCCAGGCCAGCACGGGCCGAGCCGCGAGCAGCAGCACCAGTACAACTGTGAAGGGCACAGGCGAGAGCACACCCGGCTTCACCTTCCACCAGTAGTGAATGATGGCGCCGATGGCCGCCAGGTACACCAGCTTATGCAGCAGGTTCCAGCGCCTGCCGCCCAGCTTGCGGATGGCCCAGTTTGTGGATGTGGCCGCCAGCGGCAGGAGCAGCAGCCACGTGGCCACGCCGATGGTGATGAAGCGCCGCTTGGCGATGTCCGCAAGCATCGCGTGCACATCGAATCCCGAATACAGCGCGACATACGTCAGCAGATGCAGCGTGGCGTAAAAAAAGACGAACAGCCCCAGCAGCCGGCGAAATTTGATGAGCCAGCTCAGGCGAGGCGAGAGCCGCCGCAGCGGCGTAATGGCCAGCGAAATCAAGAGCAGCCACAGCGCGCAGAGCCCGGTGTCTGAGGCGATGGCGCCCGTGGGGTCCGGTCCCAGATGGTTGGCCGCAACGCCCCACACAATCACGCCCAGCGGCCACAGGCACGCCAGCCAGGTAAGCGTCTTGAGCGGAATGAGGATCGATCGGTTCATAAAGAAGTTGTCAGTTCTCAGTTGTCAGTTGTCAGTCAATAGCAGTCCGTCAACAAACCTCAGCGAGCATTTCTTTCTAAATGCAATCCGCTGCTCCCAGCCGGCAATCAACTGAAAACTGACAACTGATCACTGACAACTGTTAGTGGTTCCAGCGCAGGTCCATGCCCTTGTAGAGGGAAGCTACCTGATCGCCGTAGCCGTTGAACAGGAGCGTCGTCCGCCGCTGCTCGAAGAAAGGCAGCCCGAGCCGCCGCTCGGTCCTCTGGCTCATTTGCGGATTGTCCACGTTGGGGTTCACGTTGGAGTAGAAGCCATACATATCGGGCGCCATTGTGTTCCAGGTGGTGCGCGGCATATCGCCCACAAAGCGCACTTCGACAACCGACTTGGCGGACTTGTAGCCGTACTTCCACGGCACCACAATGCGCACCGGCGCGCCGTTCTGGTTGGGCAGCACCTCGCCATAGAGGCCAAACGTCAGCAGCGTCAGCGGATTCATGGCTTCGTCCATGCGCAGGCCCTCGTTGTAGGGCCAGTAGATGGACGTCTGGTTGGACCACTTCTCCACCTTCCGGTCGAAGTAGGAGATAAACTGCACGTATTTGGCTGAGGGCAGCGGCTCGCACTGGTTGATGAACTCCGACAGCGAGTAGCCAACCCAGGGAATGACCATGCTCCAGCCCTCCACGCAGCGATGGCGGTAGACGCGGTCTTCCAGCGGGCGCAGCCGGAGCAGGGCGTCGATGTCAAAGGTCAGCGGCTTCTTCACCTTGCCCGTGACGGCGACAGTCCAGGGCCGCGTCGGAAGCTCGCCGGCGTGTTTCGCGGGCTCGTCCTTGGGCACGCCGAACTCATAGAAGTTGTTGAAGGTGGTTACGTCCTGATAGCTGGTGAGCTGCTCGCCGGTGGTGGTCAGAGGGCTCTGCACCGTCTCCAGCCTGGTTCCCGCCAGCGCACGCGTGCGGGGCGCAAACACGTCAGCCAACCGCTCCGCGCCCAGGGCGGCAGCGCTCGCGGTCACCACGCCGGAGACGGCTCCGCGCAGAAAACGGCGGCGGTTCAGGTACTGGTCTTTCGGCGTGATGGCTGAAGAGGGAATATCGGGCGGCTTGCCGATGAGCATCAAGTGACCTCGCACGGGGAAGTGTCGATCCGTTCTTATTAGACACGACATGGAGCCCATGCGTTAACCAGATTCGCCGGAATGGCTTGAAATCGAGGACGGAGTGGTCAAGGCCGCCTTTGTACATCAGGCTTTCGCGTTCCCGGCGAAGGGCCATTGCCTGAACCGCCGGGCGCGGTAGAGGTAGATCAGCGTGCCTGAAACCGCGATGCCCGCGGCCACCAACAGCCCGCCCAGCGCGTGGACGCGGTAGACAAGCAGGAAGATGAATCCGGCAATGGCAAACAGCGGCGGCAGCGGGTAGAGCGGCATTTTGAAGGGCCGCGCCAGCTCTGGCCTTTGGATTCTGAGCAGAATCACTCCCACATGTTGCAGGAAAAACTGCAGCAGGATGCGGGTAACCACCAGCATGGTAATCACCTGCGCCAACGTGAAGAAGCAGAACCCCGTAGCCACCACGCCCAGCGCAACCAGCGAGCGGTGGGGAATGCCGTGCTTCGGATGGACCGCAGCCAGGTAGTGGAAGTAGTTGCCGTCGCGCGCCGCGGCATAAGGCACGCGGGAGTAGCCCAGCAGCAGCGAAAACACCGAGGCAAAGGCGGTCCAGATAATCAGCGCGGCCATGGTGTATCCGGCCCACTGGCCAAAGGCGGAGTGCGCAATGTCGGCCACCAGCCTCAGCCGGACCATGGCGCTCTCAGCGGTGTGGGACGCGGCATCGCGCAACGAGGGCAGCGCGGCCAGATTCATCGCGATGTAAAAAGCGGAAACAAACAGCACGGAGAGCAGAATGGCGCGCGGAATGGTCTTCTCCGGCCGCCGCACCTCGCTGCCCAGGAAGCAGATGTTGTAGTAGCCCCAGTAATCGTAGGTGGTGATGAGCGTGGCCTGCGCCAGACCGCCCATGGCCACGGCCAGCGGCAGCGCGGGCGAGACCGGCATGTGCCAGCCGCCGGTGGCCGCCGCATGGGTAAAGCCGGAAACAATCACGCCGGCAATGGCCGTGAGCACCCCGGCAAACAGCACCCAGGCCAGCCGCGTTACCGAGCTCAGGTTGCGGTAAAGCAGAGCTGTCACCAACAGACAAGCGCCAGCGGCGGCAAAGTTGGAGTAGTGCAGCGCCGACCACGCGGCCACCGGCGCGCCGTCCAGGCCGGGCCAGAAAACGCCCAGAAAACTCGACAGCCCGATGCAGCCGGAAGCGATGGAGAGCGGCGCGGAAAAGCTCAGCTGCCACACGTAAAGAAAGCTGAGCCAGTTGCCGGCGCGGTCGGGGCCGTAAATCTCGCGCAGAAACGCGTACGAGCCGCCGGCACGGGGAAACTCCGCGCCCAGCTCGGCCCACACCAGCCCATCGGCCACGGCGATTACCGCGCCCAGAACCCACGCCCACACGGAGAGTTTGTAGCCCGCGGCGGCAATCACCAGCGGCAAGGTAATGAACGGACCCACCCCGATCATCTCCAGCATGTTGAAGAGGACGGCGGAGCGCAGGCCGATGCGGCGCTCGAGCGAGCCGGTGGTTGCGGAGATGGAAGGGGCCAAAGTCATGAAGCTATTGCGCTCCCCGGATTGTACACTGACGACAAGTATGTTCCTCACCATGAAAATTCATCGGTCCGCAGCGGGCGCGCTCTTTGCCGCCCTGATTCTGACAGGCGCGCCTTCCGCCTGCCTGCAAGCGCAGCAACCTGTTCCCGCGGTTGAGCCTGCGCCGCTACCGCCCGCCGAGGCCAGTGCGATTGCCCTTCCCTTGCCCGAGGACCGCGGCCAGGCTGCGCTCGCGCAATCGCTGCGGCGGCTGCGGACCACGGCCAGCGTGATGATGATCGTGGCCCACCCCGACGACGAGGACGGCGCGCTGCTGACTTACTTGTCGCGCGGCCTGGGCGTGCGCGCCACATTGCTGACCCTTACCCGCGGCGAGGGCGGGCAGAACGCCATGTCTGCCGTGACCGACGGCGCCCTGGGCGTGATGCGCACCAACGAACTGCTCAAGGCCGGCGAGTATTACGGCGCCAAGCAACTGTGGGGCACCGAGGTGGACTTCGGCTTCTCAAAGACCCAGGAGGAATCCTTTGCCCGCTGGGGCCACGAGCGCGTGCTGTACGACGCCGTGCTGGCCGTGCGCCGCGAGCGCCCCCAGGTGATTGTGGCCACCTTCATGGGCGGGGTTTCAGACGGCCACGGGCAGCACCAGGTCTCTGGCGAAATTGCCCAGGAAGTCTTCAAGGCAGCCGGCGATGCGAAGATGTTTCCCGATCAGTTGAAGGACGGATTGCAGCCCTGGCAGCCGCTGGCGGTGTACTCCCGGGCTCCGTTCGCGCAGGTCACCAGCAAGGGCATCTTCGACTACGCAACCGGCAAATGGGCTCCGGCGCGCTTTCACAACTATGTCACCGGCGAGTGGACAACGGGCGTTCCCACGGCGGACGTGACCATTCCGGTGGGAACATGGGACGCGGTGCTGGGCCGCAGCTACGTGCAGATTGCGCGCGAAGGTTGGGGCGAGCAGAAATCGCAATACGGCGGGGCCAGCCCGGCGCTGAGCGGACCGGCCGAGTCAAGCTATCACCTGTGGGCCGTTGCGCCCGCAGCAGAGGCCAGCGCCGGCCGCAGCGCCGCGAGCCTTTACCACAACCCCAAGGTGAATATCGACACCAGCCTCGAAGGGCTGAGCAAGCTGGTGCAGGGCACTGCTCCGGCGTGGCTCTCTGAAGGCTTGCGTCAGATCGATGCGGGCGTTAAACAGTACGAAGCCGATTGCCCGGAGCAGAGCGGCGTCGCCGCTGCGCACAAGCTTGCGCCGGTCTACAAGCTGACCCTTGACCTTTACGCAAAGATTGAAGTCAGCAATCTGGACGCGCAAGCCAAGGCAGGTCTCAAGCTGGAGCTGGCGGCAAAGATTGAGCAGTTTCAGTCGGCGCTGAAGGATTTGCTGGGCCTGGATATGGCGGCCTTCACCACCAGAGGCAGCGATCAGGGCGGCGGCTTGTCGCGCGGCGGCTCGGCAGACGAGACTCCTAGCAGCGTGACGCCCGGCGAAAACTTCCGCGTGCGCGTGCACACCGCGCAGGCCACGGCAGGCACGCAGCTCAGCAGGATTTGGCTGGAGAGCCACAGCGGCGCTGCATGGAAGATGGAAGGCGCAGATGGCGGCGCGACCGCCGCTCCCGTGATCGACCGCGTCTTCCGCGTGCAAACGGCAGAGGACGCTGAACCCACGCAGCCCTACTTCACGCGGCCCTCCACCGAGCAGCCCTACTACGACATATCGAACCCCGCGCTGCGCCTGCATTCCTTCGCGCCGTATCCGCTGGCGGCATGGGCGGAGTTCACCTTTGACGGCTTTCCCATCCGCGTGGGCCAAGTGGTTCAGACGCTGCAGCGCGTCCCCGGTACCGGCGGCATCTATCAACCTCTCGTGGTGACGCCGGCCATCGGCGTGCGCATGGAGCCGGAGGCGCAGATGCTGCCGCTCGACGGCTCGGCTTTGCCGGTACGGGTCACGGTTCATGCGCAGGCGGCAGCCGAAGGCACGGTGGACCTGAAACTGCCTGAAGGCTGGAGTTCCAATCCTGCAGAAGCTCCGTTCCATCTGAAGAGCGCGGGCGACTCGGAGCCGATTCTGTTCTCGGTAACCCCAGCCGCAACGAAAGCCGGCGCCTATACGATTCAGGCCACGGCGCACTCCGGCGGGCGCACGTACCAGGCCGGCTGGCAGAGCATAGGCTATCCTGGCCTGCGGCCCTACAACCTGTACCAACCCGCCGAGTTGCGCACCCGCAAGATCGACGTCGAGGTTGCTCCGGGGTTGCGCGTGGGTTACATCATGGGCACCGGCGACCTGGTTCCGCAGGACATTGAGGCGCTGGGCATTACGCCGCACCTGCTGACGGACACGGAACTGGCTACGGGCGATTTATCCGCGTGGAACGTCCTGGTCATCGGCATCCGCGCCTACTCCTCGCGACCCGAGCTGACGCTGGCTCAGCCCAGACTCCAGCAGTTCGTCGAGCGCGGCGGAACGCTCGTGGTTCAATACCAAAGCGCCAACTTCCCTGCCCCGCTGCCGCTGGGGATGGCGCGCACTCCGGAGCGAGTCGTGGACGAGCAGGCGCCGGTCAAGCTGCTGGACACGGCCAACCCACAGCTGGCGTGGCCGAACACCCTTACCAGCGCCGACTTTGACGGCTGGGTGGAGGAACGCGGCCACTCCTTCCTGGATACATGGGACCCCGGTTACACGGCGCTCACCGAGACCGCCGACACCGGCCAGGACCCGCAGCGCGGCGGCTGGCTGGTGACGCATCCCGGCAAAGGCACTTATATCTATGTTGCCTATGCGCTCTATCGCCAGCTTCCCGAGTTAGTCCCCGGATCTTATCGCATACTTGCCAATCTACTTAGCGCGGGCAGCGGCGCAGCAGCCAACAGCTATAAGCCTGAAGTACAGCATCCATGAGCGCCAGAGCAGTTACTTTGTACTTCAGCATTGCCGCGGCGCTGTTGTTAAAGATATGTAAATTTACGGCCCGTGCGCGCCTCAATAACATCATGGATAACTCTGTTAAAAGTACGTGAATTCGTCATGTATTCATAAAACTCTGCGAGTCTCAAAGACGAAAGCAGCCAGGGAGTACATCGCACGCTCAATGTCTTACCTGGCAATCATGGTTCTTCCTGCATGCCCATCGGTATCCGGTTCGGCTTCCTGTTCATGATGTTGGGCATGCGGGAGCACAGTGCGTTCGCAACACCAACTGCGCAGCCACGACTCAACTTTGATTCGAGAGGAAAAATGAGAGGCCCAATGAACTTCAGACTCAGAACGTATACCGCCGCACTGCTGGCGATCAGTCTCATTACTACTTACACCTACGCCAGCGATCCAGCGGCGGCGGCGAAGAAGCATGTTGCAACCAGGAAAGCCGCAACGCCTGCGACGCCCACGGTCGAGGAACAGATCCAGGCGCTCCGCCAGGAGTTGCAAAGCCAGATCGACAGCCTCAAGACCAGCCTGGCCGACAAGGATGCGCAGTTGAGGCAGGCGCAGCAGGCGGCAGCCGATGCCCGGGCCGCCGCAGCCAGTGCGGAAGCCGCGGCCTCATCGCAGCAGCAGGCGGTTACCGAGAACACTGCCGCGGTCACCACGTTGCAGAGCACCGTGACTGACCTGAAGGCCAACAACGTCTCGCTGGCCACCACGGTCTCGGACGAAACCGCCGGCATCAAGAAGGCCATCTCCAGCCCGGACGTCCTGCACTACAAGGGCATCACGCTCTCGCCCGCCGGCAGCTTCCTGGCGGCAGAAACCGTGTGGCGCAGCGGGGCCACGGCCGGCGACATCAACACCCCCTTCACCGGCATTCCGCTACAGCACTCGGAGGCCGCGCAGTTGACCGAGTTCCAGGGTTCCGGCCGTCAGTCGCGCCTCGCCCTCAAGGCCATCGGCAAGCTCGACAACGTGACCTTCACCGGCTACTACGAGGCTGACTGGCTCAGCTCCGGCACCACCTCCAACAACAACCAGTCCAATAGCTACACCATGCGCCAACGCCAACTGTGGGCAGACGCCAAGCTGAGCAGCGGCTGGGACATCTCCGGCGGGCAGGGCTGGTCGCTCGCCACAGAAACCACTGCGGGCCTCACCCGCGGCACTGAAATTCTGCCGTCCACCATCGACGCACAGTACGAAGCCGGCTTTGCCTGGGCCCGCCAGTACAGCTTCCGCGTCAGCAAGAACATCGGCGACAAGATCTTCCTCGGCGCCTCTGCCGAGAGTGCCGAGACCCTCAACCCCTCAGGACAGAGCCTGCCCACCAACCTGCTCATCGGTTCCGGGGGCACCGGCGGCGGCCTTTACAACACCGGCGCCAACTACACCTTCAACCTTGCGCCTGACATGATCGCCAAGATAGCGGTTGAGCCCGGCTGGGGACACTGGGAACTGTTCGGCGTCAGTCGCTTCTTCCGCGACCGCATCTATCCCACCGGCGTCACGCCCTATAACAACACCGTGGTCGGCGGCGGCGTAGGCGGCGGCTTCCGCGGCCCGCTCTTCGACAAGAAGGTCACCGTCGGCCTCAAGGGCCTCTACGGCGAAGGCGTGGGCCGCTACGGCTCCTCCACCATTGCCGACGTCACCATCCGTCCCAACGGAACACTCTCGCCGCTGCACGGCTTCTCCGCCCTCAGCACCGTGGAACTCAATCCCACGCCGCGCCTGAATATCTACCTCAACTACGGCGGCGATTACATTGGCCGCGACTGGGCGCTCAACTCCTCAAACAAAGAGGTGGGCTACGGAACCTATACCGCGGACATGTCGGGCTGCGAAATCGAGCCTGCCTCCACCGCCTCCAACCCCTCCGCCGACCCGACCACTCCCGGCAACTCCACCAACGCCTGCGCCGGCAGCAATAAGGACGTACAGGAAGCCACCGTCGGCTACTGGTTCAACTTCTACAACGGACCCAAGGGACGTCTCCGCCAGGGCATCCAGTACAGCCGCATGGAACGCGACCTCTGGACCGGCAACGGCGGCACTTTGAATCCCAACGGCGGCGCACGTGGCGTCGACAACATGGTCTTTACTTCGTTCCGCTACTACCTGCCATAACCCGCGAACCTTCGGGTGCGGAGCAAACAGAAGGGGCAGCCCGCGGTTCGGGCTGCCCCTTCTGTTTGCTGCTGTTGCAGTCATTCCCGATCGCAGCGTAGGCGGCGAACCGACCAGCCAGCCAACGCCTTGCATGAGCGCATGCTTGTGTACCGGATAGGCGGCTCCCTATTTCCTGAATAAACGGAGACGCGGGCTGCCGAGGTGATATGACGCGCCGACGGTAAAACCCTGGGGATTCAGCAAACCGGCGGGCGTGGTGATCATAAAGAAATCGGGCCAGCGCTGGTATTCATAGTCGCCCCGCACCCAGAGATTCCGATAGGCCCGGAATTCCGCCCCGCCGCCCATGCTGGTGATGGTGCGGCTGTCGTGAAAACGCCGTACCGGCGTCGTCATCGTTCCGTAGTCTGTGTTGCCATATCCCACAAAGAACTTTGCATAAGGACGGATGTTGTGGAAGTGACGCCAGGTATAGGTCAACCCTCCCTCGCCAACGTCTTCACGCAGATTCGACGGCTGCGACGGTGAACGATGGAAGCTGAGGTCCCGGATCTCCGCTTCAAGGCCGATGCCGTCGAGAATCCTCGGCACCCAATGCGGGGTATAGTTGACCCACGCCGCCTCGCCCAGCATGCGGCCGTGTTGATAATCGGGGTCGAAGCTGGTAATGCCCCCGCCCACGGACAAAGGCAGCTTGTCCTGCGTGGCTGCCGGAACCGTTTGGGAAAAGACAGGAAAAGCCGCAGTCATAATAAGAGCAGCAAGGATAACCCTGAGGATCAACTTCAAACGCATGGAATCTCCTTCAAAGTTGCCGGATACCGTTCCCCGAGGCAATATCCCTTGCGGGAAAGTTTACAGGAGCCCTTCAAAATATCAAGGTAACGATCAGCAGATTGCGCGCGCTGTCTTGTCGATCATACGGGCTGATTTGCACATCGTTCAATAGCTGAAAGCGCACCGCATCCGCTTCGTACCCTAAAACAGCAACTCGCCCGCCTCCTCACGGATGGCGGCAATCAGCGAGCGAAGAAACTCAATCCGCGGTTCTGCCAAACACCGGGAACTAATTAGACGCAGCTTACCCGGTAATTCGTCAACCGCGCGCTCTAAAACCGGCAGAACAGATGAAAACGTTGCATAGCGCGTGTCCCGGCCCACTTTGACCAGGGCACGCAGAGCGCCGATGGCGCCCAACTGCTCCAGGATGTCGGCGTCCCGCAACAAAACCGCCTCCATCCCCTCCGGCTCGTCCTGGGGCTGATGCGTCCGGATGGCCTCGGCCACTCCATCGAGCTTATCGGCGGGAAATCCCCAGCCCGTGAGCTGTTCCCGGGTCCGCGCCAGGGTGTAAGGGACGTGATTCCAGCGCGCCAGCTCCGCCGGATCACTGGGGCGGTGGCCGAGGAAGACTCCCAGGTCATGCATCCAGGCCGCGGCAAAGAGAATGTCGTCGTCGTACTCCATCCCCTGGCCCAGGCGAACCGCCAGCGCATACAGGCGCGGCTGATGGCCGAACTTGTCCACCGGCAGCGCCTCGGCGCGAATGTACGCCGTCACCGATTCCCGCCAGGCGGACGCCGTCACCGGGTTGTTCCCGGCCAGTTGGGGGTAATGCGAATCAGGTCCAGGCCGCCCAGGTCCTCGACTGTAAAGGCCGGCGAACTTGCCGGCACAGCCACGATTCCCCGCTGCGGCAGATCGACCGGCTCAAAACCCTCGCCGGCTATGCGTCCCACTCCGGCGGCGGAAAACAGAAAAGCCAGCCCCGGAGCCGTCTGGTCCGCGCTCAGCAGGCTGGCGCTGGTCCGCGTGCCGTCGATGGTCAACCGCTCCACGCGGAAATACTCCACATCGATCAGAACCGTGCGATCGCCCAGAACCTTGGGCTGCACCTTGCCGGCGCGCGTCTTCAGCTTTGTGGCCTCAAGGGATTTTTCAACGTGCAGCTCGCGCGGGCGTCCGTAGTCGTACATGCGGTAGGTCAGATCGCAATTCTGCTGCGTCTCCATCAGAATCGGCCCCGGCCAGATGGCGTGCACCGTGCCCGCATCCACAAAAATCATGTCGCCGGCGTCCACATGCACCAGGTTCAGGCTCTCTTCCAGAGTGCCGTCGTGAATCTGCTGCTTCACCCGGTCGATGGTGACGCCCGGCTTCAGTCCCAGGGCCACATTGGCTTCGGGCTCAGCCGCCAGCGCGTACCAGCACTCGGTCTTGCCGCGGGGATCGCCGTACTTTTGCGCCATGGCGTCGTCGGGATGCACCTGCACGCTGAGTTTTTGCTGGGCAAACAGCACCTTGATCAACAGGGGCGAATCCGGCGATGGAGCAGCGGCGCCGAGCAGAGATGCATGCGCTTCGCTGAAGATGGCGGCCAGGGTCTTGCCGGCAAACGGGCCGGTTGCGGCCAGGCACATATCGCCGGTGAGCCAGACTTCGCCGATCAGCGCCTCTCCCTCTTTCACGACGCAGTCAAACCAGGGACGAAGATCGTTGTAGCCCCAGACCCTGGGATCGAAATGCGGCGCAATGCGAAACGGCGCCAACTGCGAAGTTTGCCCTGAAGTAGCCATGTGAGTTGTTCCTGTCCTTCAACAAAATAAGCCGCTTGACCCTGTTCGACCTGGCGCAGGAAGTCGAGCAGCTCCACTCTTCACTTTATCAGACAGGCAGATTGCCTCCGCCGCCCATGCAGCCCCTTTCGGCAGCGTTTCGCGCAGCTTCGCAACCATCGAGAGACCGGGCCGATCCGGGCCGCGAATGCTAATCTTTTCTCATCATGCGGCGCTCTCTTGTTCTGCTCGTTGCAAGCCTCGCGGTTCTCTTCGTTGCCCTGCCCCTCGTTTCTCTGCCCCTGGCCGCGCAAAAACTTCTTCCCAAATCCATTCAATTTGTAGGCGCGCCGGAGTATTCCACCCAGGATCTGCTGGCCGCCGCGGGACTCAAGCCGGGTGAGGCGCTGACCACGGCTGAGATGCACGATCACGCGCAGCGGCTCATCGACTCCGGCCTCTTTGACAATCTCACCTACAAGTTCGACGGGCAGAATCTCGTTTTTCAGCTCACGCCTTCCACCCAGCTCTTCCCCATCCGCCTGGTCAATCTGCCGCTGACGCCGGGCAAGGATCTGGATGACAAGCTGCATGCCCAGTTCCCGCTCTATCATGGCAAGGTTCCCGCCGATGGCCCGGTGCTGGAAGGGGTGCGCAAGGCTCTGGAACAGATGCTTGCGGCGCAGGGATTGGAAACCACCGTGAAGGCCGTGCCCTTCACCGATCTTGTGCAACAGAAGATCACGGCGATGGAGTTCTCCATCCTGATCCCTGCGGTCGAACTGGGCGTAGTCCGCCTCGATGCCGCATCGCCCGCCCCGCCGATTGAGGTCCAGGACATTCTGTCCAAGCTGCAAGGCGCGCCCTACGACCGCGAGGGAAGCCCCAACCAGATTGAAACCGGCCTGCTCAATTACTACCATGACCGCGGCTTTCTGGATTGCGCGGCGCACGCCACGCCGCAGACCGCCATGGCCGCCTCAGAGCACGCCATCGTCATTCCCTTCCAGGTCTCCGTGGTTCCCGGCGCGCAGTACCGGCTCGCGGGCATCCAGCTTGCTCCCGGCCTCGCCGTTTCGCAGGCCGACTTCGACCGCCAATCCGGCATTCATCCCGGCGACATCGCCGACGGACAACACGTTCGCGCGAACATGGAATTCATCATGCGCCAATACCACAACCGCGGTTTCATGAGGGCCAAGGTAAAGCTCGTGCCCAGCTACGACCGGGCCCGCACCATGGTGAGCTACACGGTCAACGTGGACCCGGGCCCGGTCTACACCATGGGCCAATTGGCCATCGAGCATGTCTCCGGCGACCTGCGCGGCGCCATACTGGCCGCCTGGAAGATGCCTGCCGGCGCCGTCTTCAACGAGGGCGCGATCATGGGCTTTTTCGCAACCCACGGCGTAAATCCGGCGCTGGAACGCACTTTCGCCACAGTCAACGTGCGATACGTCCTGCGCGTGAACGACGACACGCACACGGTAGATCTGGAGTTGATCCTGGAAAACAAGCATTGATGCACGCTATGCTCGTTTCCATGCCGCATTCACTCGTTTTCGACCACATGTTTCAACTGCCGCTTCCCATCCTGGAGAAGCTGGCTCGTCCGGTCATCGTTTACCTGGTTCTGGTGGTGCTGCTGCGCGTCTTCGGCAAGCGCGAACTGGCGCAGCTCAACCCGTTTGACCTGGTGGTGCTGCTGTCGCTCTCGAACACGGTGCAGAACGCCATCATCGGCGACGACAACTCGGTCACCGGCGGGATCATCGGAGCCTTTGGGCTGCTGGCCATCAACTGGCTGGTGGTCCGGGTGCTTTACCGCTCCAGGCGGCTGACCCGCGTTTTGGAAGGCAGGACCGCCATCCTGGTCCGCAACGGCCAGATCGATGAGCGCGCCCTGAGCCGCGAGTCGCTCACCCGCGAGGAACTGCTCGACGTGATTCACCGCCAGGGCTTTCAGGACTTCCGCCAGGTGCACCGTTGCGAACTGGAGCCCAACGGCACTTTCTACGTGGAGGCATTCGACCCCTCCGCCGCCGACAGGCATCAAGCAGAACTGCTGGCCCGGCTCGATGTCTTGACGCGCGAAGTGGCTGCGCTGCGGGTAGGGCCTCAAAGTGTCAGTTGCGAATCAACTCCACCGGCACATCCAGCTTGAACTGGACCCAAACCCGATCGGCGGTCCAAGCCGTCGCATGGTTGGCCTTGGCAAGCGCAAGACAGGCCCGGTCTCCCAGCGAGAGCGCCTGACTGACGCGTGCGTAGCCGGCTGCAAGCTCAGCAGCTTCCTTATCAAATGGAACCAATTCAATGCCGGCAAGCACCGCCGTCAGATCTTCCGCCGTCACTGCCCGGTTGTCCCGCTGCATCCGCGTCAGAATTTCACACCAGTTCACCGAACTGATGGAAACCTGCACATCCGCCCCAGGTTCCAAAGCATCCAGAAGCGTTTCCACCCGCTCTCCGCCCGGCTCACCCTGAATCATCGCCAAAACCGCTGCGGAATCAAGAACAATCCTAATCACGTGCGGCTTCCTCGCGCTTCTCCACCAGGAACTCGTCCAGAATTCCATCTAGGCTCCCGCGCTGCTTGATAATTCCCGCGCGAATGTTGGCCAAAGCCATCCTTCGACTCAGAATTCGGATTGAGCCCTGCTCGCTGCTCACGGTCAAACGGTCTCCAGCCTTGAGGCCCAACTCTTTTCGAATCGCCGCAGGGAGCACGATTCTGCCACTTTCTCCCAACGTTACCGTCTCAACCATAACCTGCCACCTATATGAAAGTATGGCATATTTTATAGGAACTGGCACAAAAGATAGTTTATCTCATGCTCGTTGGTTCGGAAGGCCGGGTCTCCCACTCTCGCTGTCGGACGGCCAGTCCTATTCCCACTCGATAACGTCTTATTATTTTATTTCTTTAGAATCAATTGCTTACAGCAATAAAATAGGTTTGTGCAACTATGGAAACAGAAACATCTCTTTTGTTTGCAATCATATATAAATTTTGTTCTTACACCCTGCACAACTCGGTAAGGCATGGATTTGGCTCACTTTAAAGGTGGCTTTAGCTGGCCGTCCTTCAGTTGAGCAAGGGCTTTCATTCGGCCTTGAAACTCGGTTTCGTTCAGGTAGCCTTCACGGAAGAGACGCCGAAGAAAGTCCTCTGCGGGTGTGTTGCCCTTCTTATTGTTGGCCTCCCGCGACGCCGCAACACAATTCCTATAGCTATTGTTGCCCGCAGGACGCGATACGATGTGTTCGACGATGAAATTGTCCTTGTCGAGCTTTTGGCGCGTGTAAAAGCACTTGTAATCCTCGCGCTTCAGTATCAAGAGCCGATTTGCTGGATCACCAAAGAAATCCATTGCCTCTATATCAACCACGTGCTCTTGTGCCTCTGGTGGGATGATTCCGGGAATCTCGGATGGAAGGCTTAGTCGTAGGAGGCGACCTGCGTGATTTGTGCGAATCACCTTGATGCAGCCCTTCTCTACGAGAGAAGACAGCCTTGAATAACAAGATTGCTCCGACATCGGTTTGCCCTTTTCCCCAATGCCCGTCGCCAATCGGGAGCGCGCAGTCTTGAACCCAATGGTCACCTCATCGACCCCAAGTAGCCTGCTCTTGCGGAAAATATAAAGGTAAATCGCCTGCTCATAGGTATCCAGCTTCGGGGCCAGATGGTCTTGGAACTGGACGAAGAATCTCTCCAAATCTATGGGAGTCATGTTGTCATTCTCAGCCAATGCAAGTCGGATTCAGGTTCGGTTTGACACCCTTTACGCTACCAAATTGGATAGTGTCCGAGTTGTGACACTGGTGTGTAACTTTATACAGAAAAGGCCCAAAAATCAAGAGATTTTCAGGCCATGTAATTGTTGTGTAAAAGTTTCTAGTTCATGAATACAAATGCGTTAGCATATTGGAACTACTCCCACTCGATGGTGCCGGGCGGCTTCGAGGTGATGTCGTAGACCACGCGGTTGATGCCGCGCACCTCATTCACAATGCGGCTGCTAATGCGCTTCAGCACCTCGTAGGGCAGGGGCGTCCAGTCGGCGGTCATGCCGTCTTCAGAGTGCACGGCCCGCACCGCAGCCGTGTACGCGTAGGTCCGCTGGTCGCCCATCACGCCCACGCTCATCACCGGCAGCAGCACGGCAAAGCTCTGCCAGATTTGCGAGTACAGCCCGGCCGCCTTGATCTCGGCAACCACGATCTCATCGGCGTCCTGCAGCAGGGCCACGCGCTCCGGCGTGACCTCGCCCAGAATGCGCACGGCAAGGCCGGGACCGGGAAACGGCTGCCGCCCCAGAACATCTTCCGGCATCTGCAGGTCGCGGCCAATGCGCCGCACCTCATCCTTGAACAGGTCGCGCAACGGCTCAATCAGCTTGAGCTTCATGCCCAGCGGCAGCCCGCCCACGTTGTGGTGGCTCTTGATGGTCTGGCTGGGCCCCTTCACGCTGGAGGACTCGATCACGTCGGGGTAAAGCGTGCCCTGCACCAGCCAATCCACGCCGCCGGTTTCCTTGGCGATGCGCGTGGCCTCGTCGTCGAAAACGGCAATAAACTCCGCCCCGATGCGCTTGCGTTTGGTCTCGGGGTCGGTGACGCCGGCCAGCTTTGCCAGGAACCGCTCACTCGCGTCCACGGCAACAATCTTCAGCCCCAGCTTGCCGCGCAGATTCTTCTGCACGGCGGCAAACTCGTTCTTGCGCAGCACGCCGTTGTTCACAAAAATGCACGTCAACTGCGCGCCGATGGCCTTGTGCACCAGCACCGCCGCCACTGACGAGTCCACGCCGCCGGAGAGCCCGCAGATGACCTGGCCCTTGCCCACCTTCTCGCGGATCGACGCTACCGTAGATTCAATGAAGTGCGCGGGGGTCCAGTCGCCGGCCGCGCCGCAGATGGCGAAGACAAAATTCTTGATCACCTGCGCGCCCAGCGGCGTGTGGTGCACCTCGGGATGGAACTGCACGGCCCAGATGCGGCGCTCCTCGTTGGCCAGGCCGGCCAGCGCATTCGAGGTGACCGCCGTCCGGTGAAAGCCCGCGGGCAGTTGCTGCGCCTCGTCGCCGTGGCTCATCCACACGGCAAGCGTGGGCGGCAAACCGGCAAACAGCGGCGTCGCCGTGTCTTCAATGGTCACTTCCGCGTGGCCGTACTCGCGCCTGGGCGCAGACAGCACCTTACCGCCCAGGTGGTGGACGATGAAGTGCAGACCATAGCAGATGCCCAGAATGGGCACGCCCAGCGCGAGGATTTTGGGGTCGGCCGCAGGCGCATCGGCGTCATACACAGACGACGGCCCGCCGGAGAGAATGAGGCCCAAAGGATGCAGAGCCTGAATTTCGCTGAGCGGCGCCGTGCAGGGCAGCACGACAGAGAAGACGTTCTGTTCGCGAATGCGCCGGGCAATGAGCTGGGTGTACTGCGAACCGAAATCGAGGATGACAATTGTCTGGGTGGCCACGTTTTAGTTTGGCAGGGCCATGGGCGGGATGTAAAGAACCCTCGTGTTCCGGTAGTGGATCAATTTAAATCTACGGGGTAAATCAGTTGATTCCGGATTGGCGGTTACTTCCCCGGTATAGCCCCTTATCCTTAGCTTCGTGTCGGCGCTACACGCTTTCTTCGGCTGCGCAGAGAGAGAAGCCACAGTAAAAGGCTGCCGTATAAAACAAAATTCATCACTCCGGCGAGCAAAAGATTTGCGTCATGGATATTGTTCGTGAGTAGAGCGCACAAGATGTAACCGGGAATGGAGGCCAACGAGATCGTAGAAATGACAAAGCCGATTATCGGTGACACCGCCAGTTCGGAGTTGATGTATGCAATGCCACTTGCGGCGGCAATCAGCGCACCGCCCAGCGACGCTAGAAGTAGATGGCGCGTTTGAAAGATCATGGGTTTGCTTCCTCCCACTCGCAACCGGTTGCTCAAACTATACCCGGTCAGATTGGCTCACCCTATGGAGTTTTCAGGTCAGAGTCTGAGTTCCGGTCGGATTGTCGCCTCCTCGGAAATCGACACGCGCATTCAACGCTGGTTCGATCTGTGGATTCAGACTGACCCACTACCCCTATTCCATATTGCAAGACTTCGGCCCGTACTGTGACCCCAAACACAGGCGTCTGCCCGCCACGGGGCGAGAATAAAAGGGTAAGGCCGCCAGCCAACGCTGTGCCGGCCGGGAGTATTGAATGAGCGATCTTGCACCGCTGGCTGAAGCCGTAGCCGTTGACCCCCTGGTCGGCCATCCCGCCGATTTCCACGTCTTTCACAAGTTCATCGAGCGCTGCAAGACCCTGCCGGCCATCACCACGGCGGTTGTCTGGCCGCTCTCCGACGTGGCCATGAAGGGCACCGTCGAAGCCGCAGAAGCCGGGCTCATCAAGCCTACCCTGATCGGCGACGCAGCCGAGATGAAGGCCCTGGCCGCCCAAATCGGCGTGAACATCGGCGCCTATCCCATTGTCCAGGCCGACACCGAGCGCAAGGCCGCCGAAATCGGCGTGGCCATGTGCCGCAACGGCGAATCCCAGGCCATGATGAAGGGCAGCCTGCACACCGACGAGCTGATGAAGGTGGCCATGAAGGCCGATACCGGCCTGCGCACCTCCAAGCGCATCTCCCACGTCTTCATCATGGACACGCCGGCCTATGCCCGCACGCTGCTGATTACCGACGCGGCCATCAACATCGTCCCCGAGCTTGAAGACAAGATCCACATCGTGCAGAACGCCATCGACCTGGCCCACGCTCTGGGCATTCCCGAGCCCAAGGTCGCGCTGCTGTCTGCCGTGGAGACGGTGAACCCCAAGATCAAGTCCACACTGGACGCAGCCGCCCTGTGCAAGATGGCCGACCGCGGCCAGATCACCGGCGGCATCCTGGATGGCCCCCTGGCCTTCGACACCGCCGTCAGCGCCAAGGCCGCCGAAATCAAAGGCCTGGTCTCGTCCGTCGCCGGCAACGCCGACATCCTGGTGGTTCCAGATCTGGAAAGCGGCAACATGCTGGCCAAGCAGCTTGAGTACCTGGGCGGCGCGCAGTTGGCCGGCATCGTGCTCGGCGCGCGCGTTCCCGCCATCCTCACCAGCCGCGCGGATTCGGCGGAAACCCGCCTGACCAGTTGCGCCGTTGCAGTGCTGCTGCACTACGCGGCCCATCCGCTGGTCAAGGCCTAGTTTTTTTCAGCTAGCCTTTGCGCGGCATCTCTCCAGCAGGGATGCCGCGCAAATTTCCCACATCTTCAATATTTGTGCAAGGGCGCGGCTTGGCGGTGACGCCGCTTAGCCGCGCCCGATCCACTCTAGTGGACAACCAGAGTGACGGTGCCTGAGCTGGTCACGATATGTGTCGTCGGCGTTATGGTTACTGACGATCCACCGCCTCCACCGCAACCGATTCCGGCCGCGGACACAGCAATCGCCAGCCCCACCAAAGCCAAGAGCAGGACGCCGGCTTTCTTGCGCTTCCTCTTTCCCGCAAAGGGAACCAGAAACAGCGGCAGCAGAATGATGGAACTTGCAGCCCCCGGCAGAGTCTCCGTGAATACCGCGGTAACCACGTACGTCCCCGCTGGAGTCGATGCGGTGGTGTTCACGGTGAGCGCGCCCGTGCTAGCCGAATAGCTGCAGGTTGCATAGGCAGGCAGGTTCAGGCATGTCACCGACACGCTGGTTGCCGTGGACGGCAGCGTCACAGGGTACGTGGCCGGTGTGCCCGCGGTGACGGTAACCGTAACCGTGCTGAAGGTGGGAGGCGTGGTTGAGCCGGCCGTATCGATCTCGAATGTGTAGGGGTTGGATGTTCCGCCGCCGGGCGCGGGCGTCTGCACTGTCACGGCATCAGTACCAGCCGAAGCAATCAGCAACGCCGGAACCGCCGCCGTCAGTTCAGTGGCGCTCACATATTGCGTCGTCAGGGATGTGGTTCCCCACAGGACCGTGGACGCGCTGGTAAAGTTCGCCCCATTCACCGTCAGCGTGAACGCCGCGCTCCCCGCTGTGGCCGTCGCCGGCGAAATGCCGCTGACCGAGGGAACCAGCGCGGGAACATAGATCGAGAAGTTCGACGCGTTGGAAGTGCCGCCGCCCGGCGCAGGTGTCTGCACGGTCACGGAAGCTGTACCAGCCGAAGCCACCAGCGTCGCTGTAACCTGCGCCGTCAGTTGCGTAGCGCTCACGTACTGCGTAGTCAGGGCTGTGCTTCCCCACATCACGGTAGATGCGCTGGTGAAGTTAGCCCCATTCACGGTCAGCGGGAACGCCGCGCTGCCCATTGCGGTGGACGCCGGCGCAATGCTGCTGATCGATGGAACAAGCGCGTTGATCGTGAACGTGTTGGCGTTGGAAGTTCCACCGCCAGGCGCGGGCGTCTGCACGGTCACGGAATCAGTTCCTTCCGTTGCCACCAGCGATGCCGGCACTTGCGCCGTCAGTTGTGCCGCGCTCATATACTGCGTCGTCAAGGATGTCGATCCCCACAGCACCGTGGATGCGCTGGTAAAGTTCGCTCCTTTCACCGTCAGCGGGAACGCCGCGCTCCCCGCTGTGGTCGTCGCCGGCAAAATGCCGCTGATCGACGGAACCAGCGCGTTGATCGTGAATGTGTTGGCGTTGGAAGTTCCGCCGCCGGGCGCGGGCGTCTGAACGGTCACGGAAGCTGTACCAGCCGAAGCCACCAGCAACGCCGGAACCTGGCCCGTCAGTTGCGTAGCGCTCACGTACTGCGTAGTCAGGGCTGTGCTTCCCCACATCACGGTAGATGCGCTGGTGAAGTTAGTCCCATTCACCGTCAGCGGGAACGCCGCGCTGCCCACTACGGTGGATGCCGGCGCAATGCTGCTGATCGACGGGACGGGCGCGTTAACCGTGAACGTGTTGGCGTTAGAAGTGCCGCCGCCGGGCGCGGGCGTCTGAACGGTCACGGAAACAGTCCCCGCCGAAGCAACCAGCAACGCCGGAACCTGGCCCGTCAGTTGCGTAGCGCTCACGTACTGCGTCGTAAGGGCTGTGCTTCCCCACATCACGGTAGATGCGCTGGTAAAGTTCGCACCGTTCACCGTCAGCGGGAACGCTACGCTCCCCGTTGTGGTCGTCGCCGGCGCAATGCTGCTGATCGACGGAACGGGCGAGTCAATCTCGAAGCTGCTTGCGTTGGAAGTTCCACCGCCAGGCGCGGGTGTCTGCACGGTCACGGAAGCTGTACCAGCCGAAGCCACCAGCGTCGCCGTAACCTGGGCCGTCAGTTGCGTAGCGCTCACGAACTGCGTGGTCAGGGCTGTGGTTCCCCACATCACGGTAGATGCACTGGTGAAGTTCGCCCCATTCACGGTCAGCGGAAACGCCGCGCTGCCCACTACGGTGGATACCGGCGCAATGCTGCCGATCGATGGAACCAGCGCGTTGATCGTAAACGTGTTGGCGTTGGAAGTTCCACCGCCAGGCGCGGGCGTCTGTACGGTCACGGAAACAGTTCCTTCCGTTGCCACCAGCGATGCCGGAACCTGCGCCGTCAGCGCAGTGGCACTCACAAACTGCGTGGTCAGCGATGTGGTTCCCCACATCACGGTAGATGCGCTGGTGAAGTTAGCCCCATTCACCGTCAGCGGGAACGCCACACTCCCCGCTGTGGTCGTCGCCGGCAATATGCCGCTGATCGACGGAACCAGCGCGTTGATCGTGAATGTGTTGGCGTTGGAAGTTCCGCCGCCGGGCGCGGGCGTCTGCACGGTCACGGAAACAGTTCCTTCCGTTGCCACCAGCGATGCCGGAACCTGCGCCGTCAGTTGCGTTGCGCTCACGTACGTCGTCGTCAACGCTGTCGATCCCCACATCACCATGGATGTATTAGCGAAGTTCGCCCCATTCACCGTTAGCGGGAACCCCGCACTGCCAGCTGCTGTGGATGTCGTCGAGATGCCGCTGACTGACGGAACCGGCGCCGAAGAAACAATGGTGTACGTGGCACTGGCCAATGTGCTGTTGAAGTCACCGGGGGAACCGGCAATCGCCTGGATGGTCTCCGAGGCACTGACGGAGATCGTGCCCGAGTTCATGAAGTACTTGCCGTATCCCCACCTGGGCGTGCTTCCGTCGGTGGTGTAGAAGATATCTGAGTTCGGTGTGGCGTCGCTGACCTTCACCTGCTGGGTCGATGTGTAAATGCCCGCAGGCAGAGAAAATGCCGGCGGATCCGTCAGTCCCGTCAGCCCGACCGACGTCGATGTGCTTCCCGTATAGTTCCCATCTCCCGGATATTGCACCACCACCTGGTCGGTCCCTGGCCCGATCGCGTTGATGCCGTTGGCCGTCACGGTCGTCATCGCATCCTGGGCAAGAAACACCTGCGCCGCTCCGGTTGTATCGGACGATAACACGGCGTCGGTAAGCCGGTCGCCGTTAATATCGATCATCGCCGGATTCGAGAACTCGCAACAGGTAACCTGTGGGGCCGTGCCTGACGCAAGTGTGAATGTCCCGTCACCGTTGCCCAGCAGAATCGCCGAATCAGGGGAGCTATCAAGCGGGCCGGTCATGAAAAGATCGGGTATCCCGTCGCCGTTAAAGTCGCCCACTGCGGCGTAAGTGAACTCGGTAGACAAGGTGATCGGGCTACCTATTGGCTGGCGGAAGGTCCCATCGCCATTCCCCAGTAGGATTCCCAGTTGGCTATTGCTTAAATCTACGGGAACTGCCAGGTCCAGATTGCCGTCGCCGTTAAAGTCGCCAGCGGCCATCAGAATTTGATAGGCGTCCTTTCCATTAGTCGGGGTAAAAATAACTGTGCCAGACTGGAAGGTCCCGTCCCCCTTCCCTAAATAGAGGATCGCGGATCCTGAATCGAAATCCCAGCCAGCCAGATCGGGAATCCCGTCGTTGTTGAAGTCTCCTGCCACCAGTTCTTCGATGCTGACGCCCGCGGGAGATGATGTGGTTGTGAGCGGCGCTTGGAAGCTCCCATCACCCTTGCCCAGATAAACAACCAACTCACTCCCGTTACCCGCGGCAAAATCGGGAATCCCGTCCCCATTGAAATCCGCTGCAACTTCAGAACTGTTTCCGTATGTTGTACTGAAGGGGCTGCCCGGAGCGGTCCGGAATGTCCCATCGCCATTGCCGAGAAGGACTGACACCACGGTGGTGGCATATCCCCCCATCAGGATGTCCGGATAGCCGTCTCCATTGAAATCCTCAACCGCTTGCGGGTATCCCACGGTGTCGATCGGGCTGCCCTTTGCCAGCGCGAAATTTCCAGTTCCATCCCCGAGCATAACGCTAATGGCAAGACTGTTTGCGTTTAAGTCTTGGCCGCCGAAAGCCACATCCTGGTTGCCATCGCCGTTGAAATCGCCAGCCACAACCCTCCCTGCATTGAGGTATGGGTAGGGCGCAATCACCGTATTGGCCACATTCCCCAGCAACACCGTGGATGCATTCCCCAAGTCCGCGGTGCCCAGCACAGCGTTGCTCGCAGTGGTATCGAGAAATGAGATCGTTCCAGTCGGCGCCGCGCTGGCCTTCGCTGAGCCATTCACTGTCGCCGTCACCGTGTAGTCGCCTGGAGACACGCTCGCTGCAATCTGCGTTATGGTTGGGAACTTCCCGGTGACCGTCAGCGAGGAGACCGAAGACGTGCTCGTCGCGAACCCGGTGGTCCCCACGAACACCGCCTCATAGCTGTAGCTGCCCGGCGCGGGGTGCAGATTGATCGTCGCGGTTCCCGCGCTGGTAATCTGCGTGGTCCCGATGATATGGATGCCTGCGCAATACGTGACCCCGCCGTCGCAGAAGTTCACCTGGCCCGCGGCAATCGTGCCCGATGCCGGTGTTACCGTCGCGGTTAACGTTACTTTAGTGCCGTACGGCACGCTTGACGTCGCGCTCCCGCTCGCCGTCACTGCCAGCACGGTTGTGGTCGCGGTCTTCGCCTGCGACGCTGACGCCGGCGAAATGGCAAGCAGAAAAATCAGCGAGGAAAATATTGTGCGGCCTATGAGAGCGTTAATCGATAGGAAAGACAACAGGAAATGCTGTTCCGACGCGCGTGGACACCCTGCCTGGGAATTCATGAATTCTCCGATCTAAATGCGCGAGACACGAGACTGCGCTCGACTCGCGTAGCAGCCAGTAACTTGAAAACGCGGTGTGAAATTCGGCGAGAAATCTAACACATACTCTCGACAAGAGTCAATGAATAGCCGGTTCAGTGTACGAAGTGTTATTAACAATAAAGTAAATCTAAGTGTTATTAAGTATTATTAAGCGCAGAGTATTATTAAGTGCAGAGTAACTCCCATGCGGAGCGGAGCCGTTCGCACGCAGTAACTCACTAACTCGCACAGCGCGCATAGCTTGCCGGCATCGTCCTCGGCGTTCGCGTGCCCACTACCCTCATCAGCCGCGCAGCCTCAGTGAAAACGCACCTTACCAGTTGCGCCGGCGCCGTCCTGTTTCAAAACTGCCGCGTTTCTCTCTGCGAAACTGGAAATATGCCTCAAGTCCTTCCCGCCCTCATCTTCGACCTCGACGGAACCCTGACTGACTCCAAACCCGGCATTCTCGGTTGCCTGCGCAATGTGATCGACGCCCGCAACCTGGGCGATCAGGGTTCGCTGGAGCGCTTCATCGGGCCTCCGGTTGAAGAGTGGGCCGCCGAACTGATGCCCCAGGCGAGCGAAGAAGAACGAGCCGCGCTGGCGAGCGACTACCGCCGCTGTTACGACCGCGAAGGCTGGAAAAACAATTCCGTCTACGCCGGCGTGCGCGAACTGCTTGCCGAGCTGCACCACCGGGGATTTCCGCTCTACGTCTGCACCTCAAAGCAGCAGCACTTTGCCGTGCGGATTCTGGAACTGTTCGGATTGGCGGGCCTGTTCACCGCCATTTATGGCGACAAGGCCGAATATGGCAGCCACAGCAAGATCGACCTGCTGGCCACCCTGCTGCGCGAATCGTCGCTCCAGGGCGATGCAGCCTGGATGATTGGCGACCGGATGTACGATTTCCAGGCGGCTCGCGCCAACCGCCTCCGCTGCCTGGCCGCAGGCTGGGGCTACGGTTCGCCTGAGGAGTGCGCACTGGCCGACGCCGTAGCTGCCACTCCCGCGGATGTACCCGCGCTGGTCACTCCTGGGAGTCTCCAAGCCGCTGGCGCCGCTGGCCGCCTTTCAAATTAATTCCGGGGAATCACCCAAACCCGTGTATGCTCTTAGCATTTCCGGAACAATCTGCTGATTCCAAACGGCTCAGCTTGATCCCAAGAGGTACCGTCGGGAATGGGCTCAATTTCCATCTCAGGATTCTCGATGGTAATGCACGGCAATTTGTTGACATTGCGATAAAGAGAAGCCTGCATTTTCCGATATAACACACATACCGGCTTTTGGGGGACTTGCGTCTTGTTAAGTTGAACCGAGTAAACTGCCGCCATGGTGTTTGCTCCTTCCATGCTCAAGCCGCTCTTCTGCTTTGCCGGTTAAAGCTGTGCCGGGCCAGGAAAGGTCGAAATGCCGAATCAAGCTGAAGCCAATCTCTCGGCCTTGATCGAAAGCACGGAAGACTTGATCTGGTCAGTGGACCTTGATTACCGGCTGATTATTTTCAATCGCGCGATGCAGCGGGCTATTGAGGCCGGTTTTGGCATCAGGGTGGAACCGGGAATGAGCCGGGAGGGTTTGCTTCCGCCGGAGAGGGCCGCGCTCTTCCCTCCGCTGTATGCGCGGGCGCTCGCGGAAGGCCCTTTTCGAACCGACTACCTTCTGCGCGATGGACGAATCCTGGAAATGGCCTTCAACCCCATCGTCGTGAATGGTAAGACCATCGGCGTCTCCGTCTTCGGCAAGGACATCACCAAACGAAAGGCGGCTGAGCAAGTATCGCGTGAGAACAGCGACTCTCTTGCGGAAGCACAAAGGGTTGGCGGTCTGGGCAGCTATCTGCTCGACATTTCCACAGGAGAGTGGAAAGCATCGGAAGTCCTGGATGAAATCTTCGGCATCGACAAGCAGTACGAGCGCACTGTGGCCACATGGACGGCTCTAATCCATCCCGATGACCGCGACCTGATGGACGCCTATCTTGCGGACGAGGTGATTGGCAAGGGGAACGCATTCAACCAGGAATACCGCATTCTCCGGCAATCGGACGGCGCCGAGCGGTGGGTCCACGGCATGGGCAAACTGTTCTTCGATGACGAGGGCCGGCCCGTCCGTATGCATGGCATCATTAAAGACATTACCGAGCGCAAACGTTCGGAGATGCAACTGCGCGAAAGCGGAGAACGTTACCGAACCACCTTCGAGATGAGCGTGGATGCCGTCAACATCAACCGTCTCAGCGATGGCGCGTACGTCGATGTCAACAAGGCATTCCTCAACATCACGGGATATGAACACCAGGAAGTTCTTGGCCAGTCATCGCTGCATCTCAGCATCTGGGCAGACCCCAGCGACCGGCTGAAACTGACTGAAGCGCTACGCGCGAACTCGGTGTGCCATAACCTGGAGGCTCAATTCAGAAAGAAAGACGGAACCCTGGTGTGGGGCCTGATGTCGGCATCGCTTATTGAGCTGGATGGTGTACCCTGTGTGCTCTCCGTTACCCGCGACATCTCCGAGATGAAGGCCGCCGACGAGCGCCTCGCCAAAGCCCAGGAAGCATTGCAAGTCAGCGAAACGCGTTACCGAACTGTTTTTCAAACAAGTGCCGATTCCGTCACCATCACCCATCTGGACAGCGGGCAGTATGTCGATGTCAATCAGGCATTCCTCGATACCACGGGCTTCGATCGCGACGAAGTCATTGACCATACGGTGCTGGAGATCAACTTATGGGCTGACCCGCGCGACCGCAAGAACTTTGCCGAACTGCTGCGCCAGCAAGCGCAATGCCAGAACCTGGAGACACGCTTCCGCAAGAAGAACGGCGAACTGTTCTCGGGCCTGGTATCGGCAGCCGTGATCGAGCTTAACGGAGTTCCCTGCATCGTTTCTTTTCTGCGCGACATCTCCGGCGCCAAGGCCGCGGCGGACAAGATCCGCGACCTGGCTTTCTATGACCCATTGACGCATCTGCCCAACCGCCGCCTCCTGATGGAGCGCTTGCGCCAGACCCTGGCCGCCGGCGCCCGAAGCAACCGCAAGTGCGCCCTGCTGTTCGTCGATCTGGATCATTTCAAAATATTGAACGATACCCTCGGCCATGAAACCGGCGATCTAATGCTGCAGGAAACCGCCCTGCGACTGGCCACCTGCATCCACGATGCGGACACCGTGGCGCGCCTGGGCGGCGATGAGTTTGTGGTGATGCTTGAAGACCTCAGCGAGATCCCCGAAGAAGCAGCCGCGCAGACCGAAGCAGCCGGCGAATCCATTCTGGCTGCCATCAACCAGCCGTACCTGCTCGGGGACCGCGAATACCGCAGCACGGCCAGCATCGGCATCACCGTCTTCGGCGACCACCGGGAGAACGCAAATGACCTGATGCAGCAGGCCGACATTGCCATGTACCAGGCCAAGGCCGCCGGCCGCAACACGTCGCGCTTCTTTGCCCCTGCCCTGCAGGCGGCCGTCCATGCCCGCGCCGCCCTGGAAGAAGACCTACGCCAGGCGATAGAAGGCAATCAGTTCGTCCTCTTCTATCAGCCGCAGGTGGATGCCAACAGCTTGATAGGCGCCGAGACGCTGATCCGCTGGAACCATCCCCAGCGCGGCCTGTTGCCCCCCGGCGAGTTCATTTCCCTGGCCGAGGAAACCGGGCTCATCCTGCCTTTGGGCGAATGGGTTCTGGAAAACGCCTGTACGCAGATTGCCGATTGGGCGCTAAACTCGCATGCCGCGCCCATCTCCATCGCGGTCAATATCAGCGCCCGTCAGTTCCGCCAGCCCAACTTTGTCGAACAGGTTCTGGCCGTTCTCGAACGCACCGGCGCCAATCCCCAACACCTGGACCTGGAACTGACGGAGAGCATGTTGCTGGAAAATATTGAGGACGTCATAGCCAAAATGACCCTCCTCAAGTCCCACGGCCTGCACTTCTCCCTGGACGACTTCGGCACCGGCTATTCGTCTCTCTCGTACCTCAAGCGCCTGCCCCTGGACCAATTGAAGATCGACCGCTCCTTCGTCCAGGACATCCTGGAAGACATCGGCAGCCGCGCCATTGCCCAATCGGTCATCTCCCTGGGCCGGGCTTTGGGTTTGGCGGTGATCGCCGAGGGCGTGGAAACCACCGAGCAGCGCGATCTGCTCACCGGCCACGGATGTCATTCCTTCCAGGGCTACCTCTACAGCCGCCCGCTCCCCCTGGACGATTTCCAGCGGCTCTGGCTTGATGCCGCGAACGTGCCGTCCCTGCACCCCGGTAAGCCCTGACCGGCTCACTATTCCTTATTTACAAACTCCACCAGCTTCGGCCCCATCTGGCCGGCGCATTGCACGGGAGCCAGGTGCCCGCAACCGGCCACCACATCCAATTCCGACTGGGGAACCAGCCGGTGCATCTTTTCGCCCTGTTCGACCGGCGTAATCAGGTCTTCGGCGCCCCACGCAATCAGCACCGGCATCTTCAACTGCGGCAATAAGTTATCGGTTGTGTCCCGGCCGGCGAGCATGGTCCCCAGCGCCCGCTGAACCACCCAGGCGTTGCGCTTGGAGTTGCGCAGAATATCCCGCGCAATGAACCCCGGAACCACGGGCGGATGCGGCATCAGCAGCGCGTCCAGTTGGTCCAGTTCGGTGGAGGTAGCGGGCGTAAACAGCCGCGTGTCCCAGGCCGGCTTCTCGTAGAGGCCCGCCGAGTCAAACAGGATCAGCCGTTTAACTCGTTCAGAATGTGTACTTGCGACGATCTGCACGATCCAGCCGCCCATCGACCAGCCGCCCAGGTTCACCTGCTGCAGACCCAGCGCATCCATGAAGCCGACCACAACCGCAGCCTCATCGGTCATCGAATAGGAGAAATCCGCCGGTTTCTGGCTGCGTCCATATCCAACCAAATCAGGCATATATACGCGATAGCCTGCCTTGGCAAACCAGGGCGCCAGGTTTCGCCAGTCCTCGGCGCGCCCGCCCAGCCCGTGCACCAGCACCACCACCTGCCCGTTCGCCGGCCCCTCCACGTTGTAATGCATGCGACGGCCGTCCACCATCACGGAACGGCTCTCAACTCCCGTAAGAAATGCGTGTATAAACATGATTTCATTGAAGTAACTGACCGGCCGCAGCCAAAACCCAAACCCGGCAACCACGGCCATAATGCCCAATAGTACCAGCAGCTTTTTCGCCACTTTCATCCGTTCCTCCGCCTTTCAGAGCATTTTCGGAATACACGTTGACTCTTGAGAGCCGTAACAGGTGGCTTTTTCTTAAGGAAAAAGCCACTTGAGCGCATGGCTTCGGTCTACTCCAATTCCGAAAATGCTATAGCCTGCAATTTCTGCGCTCTCTGCCAGCCCGCTTCCATCACCCGCACCGTCACCGGATCGAGTTGGAGCGCGCTGTGGCTGTTCCACTCCGCCCGCTCTACCCAGCGCACCGCATCCGCATCCGAATCGGCCTTCAAGTCGCCGCCCGCGACGCGGCACAGATAATCGGCAATCACGTAGTGGTAGCGGACGCGCTCACCCTCGCGATAAATGCGGTCCAAAAGCTCAATCAGTTCAAGGGGTTCCACCGTCAGGCCGGTCTCTTCCCGCACCTCGCGCACCACCCCGTCGGTGAGCGATTCGCCCAGTTCAAGCAACCCGCCGGGCAGCGACCAGTGGCCCCGGAGCGGCTCGTTCCCTCGCCGCACCAGCAGCACCCGGCCCTCGTCCACCACCACCGCGCCCACGCCCACTAACGGCGCCAAAGGAAACTCTCTCTGCATCGTGCTCCGCTTCCGTCTGAAACCCTCTCTACGATAGTGCCCCAACCGGCCTTCTTCGCAACTCAGAATAGCCAATGAATCTCCTCTGCCCGCGTAACATCAAAAACAACAGGAGAACAACATGGCGGAATTCACGCTTCGAATCGATGGAATGCACTGCGGCTCCTGTGTGCGCCGCGTCAGCCAGGCCCTGGCCAGTACGGAAGGGATTCAAGTGAAAGAGGTCCAGGTGGGAGCGGCGCGGCTGAGTTCCGACCTGAATCCGCCGCCGGTCGAACTTGCGCTGGCCGCCCTGGCCAAGGCCGGCTACACCGCGCATTTGGATCAATAAGTGCCCGCGCCCGCAACGGAAACGATCACGCTGCCGGTTCTGGGGATGACTTGCGCCTCCTGCCAGCATCATGTGGAGGAAGCCCTGCGCTCGACCGCAGGGGTGGAGTCCGCGCACGTGGATCTGATGGCTCATCGCGCCACCGTGATCTTCAATCCGGCGCTCACGGCGCCTGCGCAGTTGGTTGAGGCCATTCGCGGCGCGGGTTACGACGCCGTGCTGCCTCGCGCCGGCGAATCGGCAGCCGCACCGGAACGCGAAGACGGCTCTCAATTCAAAGCCGGAGTCACGCTGGCCGCAGGCGCCGCGGCCATGCTGCTGGCCATGCCGCTGGGCAGCCAAATGGGCGCGCTGGACCGCGGCCTGATGCGCGTTCTGCCCTGGCTTTATGCGCTGCCGCCGGATTTGCTGCGCTGGTTTCTGCTGGCGCTGACGGCGGTGATCGTGGCCTGGGCCGGCCGCGGCATTTATCTGAGCGCAATCCGCGCCCTGCGCCACGGAACCACCAACATGAACACGCTGGTGGGCCTGGGAACCAGCGTCGCGTTCCTTTACTCGGCCTTTGCCACCGTCTGGCCTGCCGCCGAACGCCAGGTCTACTTTGACGCGGTTCTCTTGATAGTGGGATTTTTGCTGCTGGGCAAGAGCCTGGAAAGCCGCGCCAAACGCCGCGCCCTGGCCGCGCTCGACTCGCTCTCCCGGTTACGGCCCGTCACCGCCCGCCGCATTCGCGATGGTGTGGAAGCGGTAGTACCCCTGGCAGAGATTCAGATTGGCGACAGCGTTTTGGTTCTGCCCGGCGAACGGTTCCCGGTGGACGCAACGATTCTGGAAGGCCGCACCACTGTGGACGAATCGATGCTCACCGGCGAACCCACGCCCTTGCCGCGCGAGCCCGGCGGCCGAGTTCTAGCCGGATCGCTCAACTACGACGGAGCCGTTACGTGCCGGGCAGAATCGCTGGGCGAGGCAACGGTTCTGGCGCAGATTACACGCATGGTCACGCAGGCGCAGAGTTCGCGCGCGCCCATGGAGCGGCTGGCCGACCGCGCCAGCGCCATCTTTGTCCCCGTGGTGCTGGGCCTTGCTCTCGTCACGTTTGCGGCATGGCTCATTGCCGCGCACTCGCTTCCGCTGGCCCTGGCCAACACCGTTGCCGTTCTGGTGATCGCCTGCCCCTGCGCCATGGGGCTGGCCGTGCCCGCCGCGCTCACCGTGGCCGTGGGCCGGGGCGCGCAGCTTGGAGTTTTGTTCAAAGGCGGCGAGGCGCTGGAGCGCCTGGCCCACCTGGACGTGATCGTCCTGGACAAGACCGGAACCCTCACCGTGGGCCGCCCCGTGTTGGCCGCCGTTCATACCCTTGCCGGGCACTCGGAAAGCGATTTGGTGCGCATGGCGGCGGCAGCCGAGGAGCGATCGAACCATCCGCTGGCTCACGCCGTCGTGGACCATGCGCGCACCCTCGGCCTTGACTGGAAACCCGCCGAAGACGTGCAGATTCTGCCCGGACGCGGCCTTACCGCCAAGGTCGAAGGCAACGACTGCCTGCTTGGCAATGAAATTCTGTTCCAGGAATTTTCCATCCCGCTGCCCATTGGCGTCGCCCCTCCGGAGCCGGGGGTCACGCGGCTGTGGATGGCCCTCGACAGTAAGCCAGCCGGCTATTTCGATGCCCGCGATGCGCTGCGTCCCGATGCGGCCGAGGCCATCTCCGGGTTGCGAGACGCCAACCTTCGCGTGCTGATGCTGACCGGCGATTCCGCTGGCGCGGCAGCGCCCATCGCCCGGCAAGCCGGAATCTCCGAAGTTGAAGCCGGTCTGGACCCGGCCGGGAAACTGGCCCGCATTCGCGCTTTGCAGCAGGACGGCCTGCGCGTGGCCATGGTGGGCGACGGCATCAACGACGCCGCCGCGCTGGCCCAGGCGGACGCAGGCATCGCCATGGGCTCAGGCGCCGACCTGGCGCAGGAGGCCGGCGACGTGCTGCTGCTGCGCGCCCGTCCCTCCGCCATTCCCGCGGCGCTCGGCCTGGCCCGGCAAACCCTGCGCATCATGCGCCAGAACCTGGCCTGGGCAGTTGGCTACAACCTGCTGGGCATTCCGCTGGCCGCCGGGCTGCTGTATCCGGCATTCCACATCCTGCTCACCCCCTGGCTGGCCGCTGCCGCCATGGCGCTGAGCTCGGTATGCGTGCTGGCCAACAGCCTGCGCCTGCGAGGCTGGCAACCACACATATCAGGCAGGGTCGAGCAGGGCGCGCCGGTACAGGGCGAGCAGGCAAGTTAGACTAGCTCTGGAGCTTGCTTGTGCGCATCCTGACCCGCTACATTCTCGGCGAGATACTTTCTCACACGCTCATCGGATGCGCGCTGTTCACATTCATCCTTTTCATGCGCGACCTTCCCCACATTCTGGAGATGGTGGTCCGCAACAGCTCCACGTTCACGAACGTTCTGGAAATCTTCCTCTTCACGCTGCCCAACACCTTCAAAGTGACCATTCCCATGGCGGTGCTGGTGGGTGTGCTGCTGGGGCTTAGCCGCCTGGCCTCTGACAGCGAGATCATCGCCATGCGCGCCTCCGGCCTGGGCATCGGCTACTTTGTGCGCGTGTCCGCCATCGTGGCCGTCAGCGGCACATTGCTGGGCCTGGCCAACTCCCTCTATGTGGCTCCGCGCGCCAATCAGGCCATCCTCGAGATGCAGCAGGAGTTGGAAACCTCGCAGGCCTCTTACGAGATTCAGCCTCGCGTCTTCTACGAGGACTTCCGCAACTTTGTGCTTTACGTGCAGGATGTGCGCGCCGGTACTGGCGCGGCCAACTGGCGCCAGGTCTTCATGGCCGACGTCACCGACCCCGCCAATCCGCTCATCACCACCGCTACCTCCGCCACCGTGGCCAACGACAGCACGCAGGAACTGCTCATGCGGCTGCGCGACGGATCGCGGCACGAGACCGTGGCCGGCCAGCCGCAGCAGTACAACATTTCTACCTTTGCCACCACCGATTTGCCCCTGGCCCTGAGCCCGCAGAGCGATGTCCACCTGGGGCGCATGGACACGGCCATCTACGCCATGCCCATGAACACACTGCTGGAGCGCACCCACGGCCCCGACGCCAAGCGTTTCCTCATCGAACTGCACAACCGCTTCGCCTACCCGGCCGCCTGCCTGGTGCTGATGCTCGTGGGCGTCCCGCTGGGCGTTGCGTCGCGGCGGGGCGGCAAGAGCTCCGGCTTTGTCTTTACCATTCTGCTGGTCTTCTTTTACTACTTCCTCTCTTCAACGGGCATCGCGCTGGGCCGCCAGAACAAACTCTCCGCCTTCTTCGCGGTGTGGTCGGCCAACATGCTCTTTGCCGGAGTCGGCATCTTTCTGCTGTGGCAAATGGCCAACGGCGGCCGCGTTCTCAACGCCATCACCAGTTGGGCCGCGCGCGCTCCCAAACCCAAGGCCGAGGCCGCGCACAGGCCCAATGGCTCCAAACTCAACGGCCTTTTTGACAAGCTGCAACCGCATCCGAAGCGCACTTCGGCCCGCAACGCCTTTCCGCGCATTCTGGACGAGTATGTGATCCGCGAGTTCCTCGGCACCTTCTTCATGGTGCTGTCCGGCTTTGTGATGCTGATGCTGGTCTTCACCTTCTTTGACCTGGTGGGCGACATTCTGCGCAACCGCATTGCCATGTCCACGGTCGGAGCCTATCTGATCAACCTGACGCCCAGCATGCTCTACCTGATTTCGCCCCTGGCCGTGCTGATTGCCGTGCTGGTCACCTTCGGCGTGCTCAACCGCAACAGCGAAATCATCGCCATGAAGGCCACCGGCATCAGCCTTTACCGGCTGGTGATTCCCATCGTCTCCATCGCCGCCATCCTGGCCGTGAGCCTGTTCCTCTTTGACCAGTTCTATCTGCCCCAGGCCAACCGCAAACAGGAGGCCCTGCGCAACATCATCAAGGGCCGCCCGCCGCAGACGGTCCTGCACCCCGAGCACAATTGGATCTTCGGCCAGCCGCGCACCGGCGAACCCGGCCGCATCTTCTACTACCAGTTCTTCGATCCCATCCGCAACGAGTTTGCCAACCTCTCGGTCTTCGAGTTCGATCCGTCTACCTTTGCGCTCACCCGGCGCATCTCAGCCGCCCGCGTCTTCTGGGATTCCGAAACCGGCTCCTGGCGCTTCCAGAACGGCTGGCAGCGCGATATCCAGGGCGCCAACGTGACCGAATATCGCGAGTTCAAACAAACCAGTTATTCCGAGTTTCACGAAGACCCCGGCTACTTTAATAAAGAAAGCCCGCAAGCGCAGGAGATGAACTTCAGCCAGCTGGATCGCTACATCGGCGACCTAAGCCAGAGCGGCTTTGACACTATGCGCCTGCGCGTCCAACTCTGGCGCAAGCTCGCTTACCCGTTCATCGCCGTCATCATGGCCGTACTGGCCATTCCCTTTGCGCTCTCCATGGGACGCCGCGGTTCGCTCACCGGCATCGCTGTGGCCATCGCCGTGGCGCTCGCCTACTTTGTGGTGGACGGCTTGTTTGGCGCTCTGGGCAATGTGAACTATCTTCCCGCCGCAATGGCCGCATGGTCTTCCGATATTCTGTTCGGGCTGGTGGGCGGCTACCTGCTGCTCAGAACGCCCACGTAAGCCGGACATCCAGCAGTGTTTCTGTCAATCCTGTTCGCAGGCTGCCGCGCTTGCCCATCCCCGATACAATAAAACCATGCTTCGCGATATGGCACCGCTCTTCGTGTACATGCGCCGCTACCGCTGGGGATACCTGTGGGGCACACTCTCCTGCGTGGCCACGAATATTGTCGCGGTCCAGTTCCCCAGAGTCCTGGGAATGGCGGTTGACGCGCTGCAAAAAGGTACAGCCACGCGCGCACTCATCCTGGTCTTTGCCGGACTGCTGGTTGCCATCTCTCTGGCCAAGGGCATCTTTCTCTATAGCCAGCGCTGGATCATGATCGGCATCTCGCGAGAGATCGAGTTCGACCTGCGCAACGACCTGTTCCGCACACTGGAGCGGCAGGATTCGGATTTTTATCAGCGCTACCGCACCGGCGACATCATGGCGCGCATGACCAACGACCTGAACGCCGTCCGCATGTTGCTGGGCCCGGCTCTCATGTACAGCGCCAACACCATCTTCCTGACCGTATTCGCCGTGTTCTTTCTGTTGCGCATCAGTCCCTGGCTGACCCTGGTGGCGCTGGCGCCCATGCCCATTGCCAGCATCCTGGTGCAGTATTTCGGAAGCAGGATTCACGACCGCTTCGAGCGCATCCAGGCCAGCTTCTCCGAGATCTCCTCGCAAGCCCAGGAGAACTACTCCGGCGTGCGCCTCATCCGCGCCTTTGCCCGCGAAGAATCCCAGATCGGCCTCTTTGAGCAGCTCAACCGCCGCTACATTGCCCGCGCCCTGCGCCTGGTCCAACTTATGGGCATGCTCTGGCCCACGCTCGAGTTCATCTTGGGAATTTCGATGGTGATCACCTTGCTGGCCGGCGGCCACCTGGTGCTGGCCCATCGCATCTCGGTGGGTCAGTTCGTAGCCTTCAATACCTACATGATCATGCTCATCTGGCCCATCATCGCCGTGGGCTGGGTCATCAACATCTTCCAGCGCGGCACAGCCTCCGTCATGCGCATCGATGAATTGCTCAAGGCCGAGCCGGCCATTGACGACAGCGCCGCCGACCCCACCATTCCCGAGGACGCCGTGCTCGATGGCGCAATCGAGTTCCGTCATCTGCATTTCAGCTACGGCGAAACGGAGGTCCTGCGCGACATCTCCCTGCACATTCCCGCCGGTTCAAGCCTGGCCATCGTCGGTCCCACCGGCTCCGGCAAATCCACCCTGGTCAACCTGATCACGCGGGTTTTAGAAGCACCCGAGGGGTCATTGCTCATCGATGGCCGGCCAGTGCGCGACTATCCGCTGGCGATGCTGCGCCGCAATATCGGCATGGTGCCGCAGGAGACCTTCCTGTTCAGCGAGACGATCCGCGAAAACCTCACCTTTGGCGCACCCCATGCCGGCCCGGAAGACCTGTTGCAGGCTGCCGAGGCAGCACACATTCGCCAGGAGTTCGAAGAGTTCCCGCAAGGCTTTGAAACCATGGTGGGCGAGCGCGGCGTCACCCTGTCCGGCGGTCAGAAACAGCGCGCCGCCATTGCCCGCGCCCTGCTGCGCCGGCCCGCCATTCTCATCCTCGACGACGCGCTGGCCAGCGTGGACACCTTCACCGAAGAGCGCATCCTGGGCGGCCTGCGCGGGTACACATCCTCGGCGACCACCATTCTCATCTCCCACCGCGTGTCAACCGTGCGCAACGCCGACCAGATCGCCGTGCTCCATCACGGCAGGATTGTCGAAGTGGGAAGGCACGACGAACTGCTGGCCCTCGACGGCTACTACGCCGGCCTCTACCAGAAGCAGCAGTTGGAAGAAGAGCTTACTGTCGCCGGATGATAAAGACAAGATAGGGAATAGTAAATAGGGAATAGGGAATAGAGCGGTTCCGGCTCATCTTTGCGACTCAATTTCCGCGCAATCAATGCTGTTGCAAAAAAAGGAGCGGCGAGGCCTGAGTTTCAAAAAATGTCAATCGTACGCTGAGTTTTCTATTCCCTATTCCCTATTCCCTGTTCCCTGTCTTTCAGGCATTCCATCGTGACCCGGCAGCATCCGCGCCGAAGTCTTCGCTACCGAAGCCGGAATGCCTGTGCCCAGAGGCCATGGAGGATATCTGCGGCGGCGCCGGATTGATCTTGGGATCCTTTGTCACCTCCCGCCAGGCGTCGCGCACGTTCCGCACACAGTCGATCGCGTGTTCAAACTTGGCTGTCGAGGCCGACTGTGATGCCTGCAGAATCTGCGCAAAGACCGATGCGTAGAACTCGCTCAGCGCCTGCGCCGGGCGGCCGCCCACATCCATGCGCAGCCGCGCCTGCAGGTGAATGATGATATCCAGCGCCCGCTTGACGGCAACCCGGCGCTCCTCCGCCTGACCGCGCTCCACGGCCGCAATCGCCGCATAAAGAAAACGGATCATTCCGTCATAGAGCGCTACCACCAGATCGACGGCCGAAGCGCCTTCCAGCGCATGTTCCTGATAACTTCCCATTTGCGTCCTGCTCCTTAACCGTTCGTGGTCTGGTTATAACCGGTGATCGCCGAGTAGAGTTCATTGACACTGTTCAACTGCGAGGGTATCTCCTGCATGATCTCGTTGGCGCTGTTCAGTTCCGCAGTCAGGCTCACCTGCTGCGCTGAGATCATGCGCTGCTCCTTGGAAATGTCCGCGTTCAGCGTGGACTCGATGCTGCTGTTGGAGCTTGAGGCCAACGACAGAATGCCCTTCGTCGAACTGGTCCCGGAATTGGTCAGCATGGTGGAAAATGTCTGCCCCCAACTGTCCACGTTCTGGAAAAAACCCACCACGCTGCCATAGTCCGAGTTCAGCACGGAATCCAGGCTGGTGGCATCGAAGGTCAGCGTCCCATTGTTGTTCACGCTGATGCCCAGGCTGGTCAGGCTGTTGATGTCCGACCCGCTGTTGTTATAGCTCAGAGCCGTGCTTGTCGTGGCGTCGGTAATTGCAGAAGCCACGGTTAACGCCCCGCTGGATCCAGCCGTATCCGATACCAGCACCAGCTGCGACCCGGTGCTGCTTGTCGCCACGTTGGCCCTGATCCCGATACCGTCAGAAATACTGGAGCTTACCGTCAACGCTCCCGCCGTGCCCGCGGTCTCTGACACCAGCGACAAGCTCGATGTTCCATCGCTGTTGGTCACCACCGAGGCAGTGACCCCCATGCCGCTTGTGCCGTTGATGGTGTCGGCCAGGCCCTGAAGCGTGTTGTCGGAGGAGTCCAGGGTAATGGTCTGCGCTGTGCCGCTGCCTACCGTAATGGATATGGCCCCGGTCAGCGTATCGGCGCTGTTTGCGACCGAGCCGACGGTGCCGCTGTCCATGTTTGCGCTGGTGTATCCCGTGTCGGAGTAGCTCAGTTCGGAATTGGCCGCGTTGATGGCGGCGGCCACGCCGGCGAGCGTGTTGTAGCCGCTCGCCGATCCGGTGTAAATCGTATTCGCGGCCGCGCCGCCGTCCGCCGCGCTGGGCGCGGCGCCTATGACGATCGTCTTCGCCGTCGCGCTGCCCACGGCAACCGACAGCGAACCGGAAAGCGTATCGGAAGAGTTCTTGATCGAATCCAGGTAGCCATTCGGACTCTGCATATTCAGGCCGCCCAGAAGCTGCTGCTGCAGCAGCGACAGCGTGGGAGATCCGAACAGCGGCTCGTTATTGCCGGAGCTGTCCTTGCCCTCCTGCGTGTTGATGGCGCTGATCAGCGAGTTGTAATCGCTCACCATGGAATTGACGGTGCTTTCCACCGCCGTATTGTCGTTGCCGATCACCACCTGGATCTGTTCGCCGCTCGAGCTGGGAGCCAGCAACTGAAAGGTCACTCCGGGGATGAGATTGGCCACCGTGTTCGAGGCGCTGGTCAGGTTCACGCCGTCTACCGTCAAATTGGCATCCGAACCCGTCGTTGTGGAGGTGAAGCCCAGCGAATTGCTGGTGTCGACGATGCTTGAACTCACGGTCAGCGTCCCGGCGCTCCCCGTGGTCCCGGACAGCAGCGACAGGCTCGATGAACCATCGCTGTTGGTTACTACCGAAGCCGAAACCCCGATGCCGGCGTTGCTGATGGCCGTGGCCAGAGTGGCCAGCGTGTTGCTGGATGATCCGACGGTGATGGTCTGCGCCGTGCCGCTGCCCACCTGGATGGAAATGGTGCCGGAGAGCGTATCGCCGGCGTTGGTAATCGGAGTCAGAGTGCCGGTCGAGGCTGTCTTGCTGCTGCCCGCCGAGCCCGTGTAGCTCAGGGTGGTGTTGCTGGCCGCGATGTTCGAGCTGACCGAGATGTTTCCATTCGCCCCCGACGTGCCCGAAACCAGGCTCAGCCGCGAACCCGAGGAATCGGTCAGCACACTCGCGTTGATGCCCACTCCGGACGAGTTGATGGCCGCGGCCAGGCCGGCAAGCGTGTTCTTCCCCGACGTTGTCGGGACACTGATGGTCTGCGCCTTGCCGTTGCCCACCTGGAGCGTAACGGAGCCGGTCAAGGCGGCGGAGGCGCTGCTGACCGGCGCCAGGTAGCCGCTGGAAGTCTGCGCCAGGTTGGCCACCTCCAGCGTGTGCGTTCCCGCAATGGCCGTGTTGTCTGCCGCCGTAATCGACAACACATTCGCGTCGGAGACGGAGCCTGTCTTCTCCGCCATGATGCCCTGAAAATCGGTAAGGGAGCTGAGATCGTTGGAGAGATTGGAAAACAGCGTACCCAGGCTGGAGATGGCCGTGTCCTGGCTCTCCAGTGAAGTCAACTGCGTCTTCCATGGCGTCTCCACATTCTGTAGATTGGCCACGATCGAAGATACCGTCGTGCTCACGTCGAATCCCGCACCGCTGGTTGGCGACCCGAAACTCAGTCCCACTGTGCCCATCGCTTCCTCCCTCGAAAAACTCAAGCAGCCGGAGAACCACCCGGCTCAAGAACGGATTGGAAAAAACTCATGGCTGGGCCCTTTACGCAGAGAAGGGCGTCCTCGCGGACGCCCTCCCTGGTTATCGGCATTCTGCCGGTTAACTCTACCCCTGCAACGAAGACCTGTTGCCGGGGACCCCGGATTACTCCACCCCTGCAACGAAGACCTGTTGCCGGGGACCCCGGATTACTGCAGCAGCTTGGTCACTTCCTGCTGCATGCTGTTGGCCTGCGCCAGGGCGGAGATGCCGGTCTGGCTCAGAATCTCGTACTTGGACATGTTGGAGGTTGCCGACGCATAGTCGGTGGCCTGCACCGCGTTCTGCGCCGAGGTAACGTTCTCCTGCTGGGTGCTGAGCACGGAACTGACCGAGTTCAGCGTGTTGATCTGTGCGCCGATGTAGCCGTCCTGCGCCGCAACATCGGAGATGGCCGTATTGAGCGCGCCCAGTGTGGTCTGCGCGTCGGACTGGTTGCTCAGATCGCCGGTGAGCGCGATGCCCGCGGACGCCGTGTAGCTGATTGCCGCGGTGCCGGTGGTTCCGTTTGCGAGCGTGGGAGCGGCGCCAACCTGCTTGTCCTCAACTGCAGTGGCTCCCGCAGTGTTCGTGACCTCAACACTGTTATTGGCCCCAGGAGCAACTGTCGAGGATACCGAACCGGTGATGATAATGCCGGTGTCGGTTCCGGTCCCTCCGGCGCCGGCCTCGGCCGCCGTGCCGAATGAAGCGCTCAGGTTCAAGCCCGAGTTGTTGATGGCGCTCATCAGGCCGTTGACTGTGTTTGCGTAGGCCGTGCCTGTGCCGACACTGATGGTTGTCGACAGAGCGGCGCCGCCGGCGGGATTGGCATAAGAAACACTCAGCGTGCTGGTAGCAGCCGCATTGAGGGCATCGCCCTGGTTCGCACCGGCCCCGAGGTCGATGAAAACGTTTTTGCCGGTGCTGTAGCTCATGGTGCCGCTGGCATTGCCTACGCCGGACGTGGTGTTCAGAGAGGTAATGTTCAGGTTGTTTTCAGACGCGCCGATGGTTGAGGAATCGCTGGTGTAGATCTGCTTGTCACTGCCAAACACCTGGATTCCGTTATAGGTGGTCGTCGAGCCGATGTTGTTGATTTCTGAAAGGATCGACTGGTACTCCTGGTTCGCAGCCGCATCCTGAGTCGTGTTGAGGGTGCCGTTCGAGGCTTCGGTAGCCAGCGTCACGGCCCGGTTAAGCAGGCTTGTCACTTGCGAGAGTGCGCCGTCGGCCACTTGCAACAGGCCCACGCCTTCACTTGCGTTGGTCTGCGACTGTGCCAGGGCCTGCGAGTTGGCCTGAAGACCATTGACCAGCGATAGACCGGCAGCATCGTCTGCGCCAGAGTTGATCTTCGATCCGGAAGACAACTGGTTCAGAACCTTGGACAGGCTGTTGCTGGTGTTGTTAAGGTTGTTCTCCGCATAGACTGCGTTGATGTTGTTCAAGACACCCAGGGACATGGGGTACTCCTTGTGGATGCGTGGATTTACGGACTTTCCCCGAAAGCGCTCCCATTTTTTGTCTAACCCTGGGTTGCTGTTTCCGGTTTGGGAACCGTCGCATCTGGCCCCTTCTTCGGCCTGCGCCCCGGGGACTTTATCGCCGACCTTTTTTGTCCCGCCGGGGACACTTCCGCCACGTCCGTTTTAATTTTTTAACCTTTCCCGCCGCCTGCCGATAACACATCCATAGGAGTTTCACAGCCATGATCCAACTTACCCGGCTCAACGGAAACCCCATGGTGTTGAACAGCGATTTGATCAAGACCGCCGAGGCCTCTCCAGACACCATGCTGACTCTCATCAATGGAGAAAAGCTGATCGTTCGCGAGGATTGCGCGGAAGTAACGGAGCGGGTGCTGGCCTACCGCGCGCGCCTGCTGGCCGCCGTGGCGCGGCGGCTGCCCACTTACGGCGACCTTCAGCGTGTTGTCGCTCTGGCCAGCCTCGACGTTGCGGGCCAGTCCGCCGCCGCGCCGACGCCACCCCGGAGAGAATAAACAGACAAATGATCCCGTGGTCCCGGCAACACGGAATCGCCAACAAGCGACTCACGCTGGTTGGAGTGAAGCAATGCGGGGCTCCCGGAAAGTGGACCTTGCTTCATGGGGTGGTAATGACGGGCCATCGTCGACAGGGAGGAATACCCATGTTTTTCCGCCTGATTCCTGAAGGAGCAGTTCATGGATAAAGCGAGTATCGGCGGAGTCTTTCTGGCCATCGCCGGCATTGTTGCCGGGTTGCTCATCGAGGGTGGAAACCTGGGCCAGATTCTGCAGCCGACGGCGGCCCTGATCGTCTTTGGCGGCACCATGGGCGCGGTGTTGCTGCAGTTCCCTCTAACCACGGTTGTAGCCGCGTTCCGCAGCATGGCGCACGTGTTTACCGCGCCGCGCAAGCACAATGTCGACCTCATCCGCCTGTTGGTCGCCTTCGCCAACAAGGCCCGCCGCAACGGCGTGGTCAGCCTGGACGCCGACCTGCAGACCATTCAGGATCCCTTTCTCAAGCAGTCCCTCATGCTCGCTGTCGATGGCACCGAGCCCAACGATCTGCGCAAGATCATGCGCGTCAGTCTGGACTCCACCACCGAGAGCGAGGAGCGGCTTCCGGCGGTCTTTGAATCGGCGGGCGGATTTTCTCCCACGATCGGCATTCTCGGCGCAGTCCTCGGCCTGATTCAGGTCATGCAGCATCTTGACAACATTCAGGAGGTGGGCCGCGGCATTGCTGTGGCCTTTGTCGCCACCATCTATGGAGTGGGCATCGCCAATCTCTTCTTTCTTCCCTTCGCCGGCAAGATGCGCATCCGCATCCACGACGAGCACCAGCGCCGCGAGATGATGCTGGAAGGCGTGATTTCCATCCTCGAAGGCATGAACCCGCGCATGCTCGAAGTCAAGCTGGCCGGCTTCCTCGATGACGCAAGCCGGGAAAAGAAAGAACAAGCCGCATGAGCCCGCACCCGCGCAAGAGCCACGTCAGCCAGGACCGCTGGCTGGTTTCCTATGCCGACTTCATTACCCTGCTCTTCGGCTTCTTCGTCGTTCTCTACGCCTTCGCCAAGGCCGATCAGAAAAAACAAGTGGAGGTGACCGAGTCCATCGACACCGCATTCCGCTCCCTCGGTATTTTTTCAGAAACCGCGCGGCGGCCGGATAGCGCCAACACTGCATCCAACGCCACCGACAAGCCGGCCATGCCCATGAATATCGTCATGGGAGAGGACGTGCTTGCGCCGGCCAAAGTCAAAGACGACCTGAACCAAATCCGCCGCGATCTCGAGCAGACACTCTCCAACCAGGTCGCCACCCACACGGTCTCCATCAAGATGGGCCGCGACGGGCTGGTCATCAGCCTGCGCGAAGCCGGCTTCTTTGACTCCGGTTCGGCTACGCCCAAGCCCGGCACCCTCGCCACGCTGCGCCAGATCGCCGAAAGACTCGGCCGAACTCCCTATGACCTGCGCATCGAGGGCCACACCGACAACGTCCCCATCCACACCGCCGCATTCGACTCCAACTGGGAACTCTCCTCGGCCCGCGCCACGCACATCGCACGCATCTTTCTCGACCTGAAAGCCATGCCTCCCGACCGGCTTTCCGCCGCAGGTTATGCCGAGTTCCACCCTGTAGCCGGCAATGACAGCGCCGATGGCCGGGCGCAGAACCGCCGCGTCGATCTGGTTGTTCTTCCCCGCTCCAAAATCGACTTGTCTTCGCCTGGAATTCCGCAGCCAACCGGCGCCTGGCGCAAGATCACGGATGGAGACTGACCAGGGCACGCAGAGACAGCCGGGGCAGCGGCACGTCGTGAGTTCTGCGTAGTCCAAGGCCAGGGCAATGCATGGACTCCCGGCAAATCAAGCTGGTTGCGCGGCAGTCGTTTCAAGTCGTACGATTGGCTGGTCCTGGCGATCACGGCAGCATGGTTTTCCAAAAACATGTGGCCCGCTGGATGTTGCAAGCCTTAGTGTCAAAGCCCGTCCAACGCGCAGCAGCCACAACGGGCGGATCTAGAAAAAGAGTGGTCTGCATCTCTACAGGTACTTCTTCCTATGCCTACCAAAACGATCATCGAGCCTTTTCGCATCAAGAGCATTGAACCCATCCGCTGGACCACGCGCGCGCAACGGGAAGAACTGTTGCGCGCCGCATATTACAACCTCTTCCTGCTTCCTGCCGACGATGTGCTGATCGATCTGCTGACGGACTCCGGCACTGGCGCCATGTCCACGCACCAATGGGCAGCTGTGATGGAGGGCGATGAGAGCTACGCGGGCAGCAGAAGCTTCGTTCACTTCAAACAATCGGTTCAGGACATCTTCGGCTATACCCACGTCATCCCCACCCACCAGGGACGAGCGGCGGAACGCATTCTGTTCAACGTGATGTGCAAGAAGGGCGACGTGGTGCCAAACAACACCCATTTCGACACCACGCGCGCCAACGTGGAGTTTGTCGGGGCCGAAGCGATCGATCTATCGCTCCCGGAGGCGCGGCAGCCCGAGACGCGCCTGCCGTTCAAAGGCAACATGGACGTCGCGGGACTGGAAGAGTTGATTGCGCGGGTAGGGCGCGAACGCATCCCTCTGGTCATGCTGACGGTAACGAATAATTCCGGCGGCGGACAGCCGGTGTCGATGGAAAATGCCCGGGCTGTCGCCGCGGTGTGCCACAAGCATGGAATTCCGCTTTACTTCGATGCCTGCCGCTTTGCCGAGAACGCCTATTTCATCAAGCTGCGCGAGCCGGGCTACGACACGAAGACGCCCAAGCAGATTGCGCAGGAAATGTTCTCGCTGGGCGACGGCTGCACCATGTCGGCAAAAAAAGACGGCATGTCCAATATCGGCGGCTTCCTCTGCACCAACAACGACATTCTTGCGCGCCAGGAAGAAAATCTGCTGATTCTGACCGAGGGCTATCCCACCTACGGCGGACTCGCCGGACGAGACCTGGAGGCGGTGGCCGTGGGCTTGCAGGAGTCGCTGGATGAAGACTACCTGCGCTACCGGATTGCCTCGACGGCTTACCTGGGAGACCACATTGCCGAGCACGGCGTGCCGATTGTGCAGCCGCCGGGCGGCCACGCAATCTACATCGACGCAAAGGCGTTTCTGCCGCACATTCCGGTGGACCGGTTTCCCGGAGTTGCGCTGGCCGCCGAGCTTTACCTCGAAGGCGGCATCCGTTCCGTTGAAATCGGCAGCCTGATGTTTGCCGCGGCCGCAAAGATGGAACTGGTGCGGCTGGCCATTCCGCGGCGCGTGTACACGCAGAGCCATATCGATTACGTGGTGGAGATTATCCTGAGGGTCTGGAAGCGGCGCGCCCGGATCAGAGGAATGCGGCTGACCTACGAGGCTCCGTTCCTGCGCCACTTCACCGCGCATCTGGAGCCGATGGACTGAAGCCTCTGGCCTGCCCGATCCTGCGTTGCCCAGCACTTTCACCTGACCGGAGAAACCACGAACCCCATGGCGCGCAAGCGCCTTCTGCCGCACCGCAGGTGCCTGGCGCACCGCAGGTGCTTACTCGACGCCCAGCACTTTCACGATCAGGCGCTTCCGCCCGCTCCGCGCCCTTCAATGGATCACTGCGGCCTGCCGAAGATCCTCTACCTTACCGGATTCGGAAGACCACGCCGGCCGAGAGCCTGAGGTTGTTCTGCACGTTGGTGGTGGCGTTGGGCAGTTGGGTGCGCAACCAGTCAGCCTCGATTGCGCGCAGGGCAATGCGCGGCGAGAGTGCGATGTTCAGCCCTCCGCCTGCCTCCACCGCCAGGCTGTAGCTGCTCACGGTAGCTCCGGTCACCGCCGGAAAGACGCTGTTGAATCCAAACGCTTCGCCCGCAAATGCCTGGCCGAAGACCGCATACTTCTGCGACTTCGCCGTCCACGTGTAGCGCGGGCCGAAGACTGCCGTCACCAGGTCCAGCCCCACGCCCGACGCGTTGATGTTGCCCGCGTGCGTGCCCGCCACCTCGGCCACCGCGCCCAGGCCGCGATAGAAGCGGCCCTCAATCTGCGCGCCCGCGCCCTGCATCCAGAAGGTCGCGCCCGGAACCCGGTCGGCGCGCGCCGCGTCGTAGGTGAAGGCCACATCCAGATGGCCCGCCGTCGTGGCATGCGCGGTCCGGACTTGCGTGTTCTGGGCCTGCGCGCTGCGAGTCGCGATGGGCGCCGCAAGCACGATCATCGCCAGCATCATCGCCGTTGTCTTCGCTCCCTCAAGGAGCCTGCTGCTCTGTCGTCTGCGCATCGTCAATCTCCTCTGGAATTACTGCACGTTGAGCGTCACGGTCTCGATCTGCGTGAGGCCGCCCGCCGTCGCCGTGATGGTGATGGTGTAGTTATGCGGCGACTGCGCGAAGAAGCCGTTGATGCCTCCGCCGCAGCCGCTCAGCATGACCGATGCCGCGCCGCCGGCAAGCAATGCAATCACGCACAGCATGCGCCGCAGAGCCTTGCCGCGACGGCGCATCGAGCCCGCGCCGAACAGCAGCAGGAAGGCCAACGCAAACGGCGTCAGCCTGCTGCCTGCGGATGGTGTGGGCGCCGATGCGTGCAGCATGGCCGTCGCCGCCGCGGTCTGGATGGTCACCGTGATGGTCTGCGGACCGCCGTTGGCCGCGATCGACTTGGGCGAGAAGGTCACCGATGCGCCCGGCGGCAGGCCGGTCACCGTGAAGCTGACCGGGCCCGCGTAGGAGCCGTAGTCCGGATCCACCTTCACCGTGTAGACGATCGTGCCGCCCGGAACCACCGTCTGGCTCGACGGCCCGCTCAAGGTCATCGTGAACTCAAGCGGAGCCACCGTCACCGTCGCGGTCGACGTGTTGCTGCTGGTTGCGAATTCCGCGTTGCCGTTGTAGGTGGCGGTCAGCGTATGCGTCACGCCCGGAGCCAGCGAGTCGATCGAGTAGGTGGCCGTGCCCGCCGAGAGATTCACCGTGCCCAGCAACGTTGATCCGTCGTAGAAGCTCACCGTGCCGTTCAGCGTGCCAATGCCGATCGCGGGCACATCTGCGCTCGTCAGTGCCGTGCCGCCGTCCGTGGGCTCGATGCCGCTGGCGGCGACGGTCGCCGTCAGCTTTAGGCTCTCGCCCGGCGTGATCGAAATGCTCGAAGACGGCGTGCCCGATCCGATGCTCACCCCGAGTGTGGTGGTAGTGGGCACCTTGTCCACGTTGAACAAGCTACTGGTCTGGGTCAACACCAGGCCCGGCGCGGGCGTCAGCGCGCTGTTCAGCGTCAGCTTGGCGGTGAGCTGATCGTTCGTGCCCGGCAAGCTGATCCGCAACGCGGAATACGTTGCAATCCCGGTTGTCGCCGAAGTGGAAACCGATCCGCCCCCGAGCGCGCCCGGGCCGGTGGTCAGGGTGAGCGGAATTGGAATCGTGTCGGTTCCGTCGAAGAAGGCCACGCCGTTCTCCGTGAGCGTGACCGCAGCCTGGAAGGGCGCAAGCGCGACAATCTGCATGGCCGGGCTGACCGGCTCCGGCTCAGTGGTAAACGCGATCGAGTAATTGGTCTGGACCGCGCCCACATCCGCCGAACCGGACGGGCAGTTGGCGTCGAGACCCAGGCCGCGCTGGTCGGTGGTGGGCAGCGTTACAAGAAGTGGCTTCGCATCAGGACTCAGCAGCGCCTCAGGACCCGGCTGCGCCGCTGTCCCGGCGCAGATGGCCGGCGAACCCGGCAGGGGAATCATGGTCTGCGTCGAACCGCCGTAGTTGGCCAGCGGGGCGAGGCCGATGGACGGCGTGGGAGCGGTGGCCGTGGGGCTGTTGTAGTAGCCCACGATGTTGCCGCCGTAGTTGCCATTGTTTGAGGTGAAGGTCGCGCTCTTGGTTTTATCGTCCAGATCGTCGTACTTGGTGACCGACGTGGCAGTTCCCAGCCAGTTGCCGCTGACGATGCTGTCGGCCAATGTAAATCCTTCACCGGGTCCGAGCCCAATGCCGCCGGCGGAGGTGCCGGCGACATTGGCGGAGAAGGTGCTGTTGGTCACCGTGAGCGAGCCGTGACCGCTGGCGATGGCGCCGCCGGAAGCCGCCGCGACATTGCCGGTGAAGGTGCTGTTGGTCACGGTGAGCAGATCGTTGTTGAGGATGGCACCGGCGTTCGAGCTCGAGGTATTTCCAGAGAAGGTGCTGCCGGTGATAGTCACGGTGCCGCCGCCGCCGTTGAAGATGGCGCCGCCAGCGCCGCCCGAGCCTGACTGGGAGTTGCCGGAGAAGGTGCAGTTGACCACATTCAATACGTTGCCATTGAGGACGGCGCCGCCGGAAGCTCCCCCTGTTGCGGAGTTGCCGGTGAAGACGTCATGGGTCAGTGTCAGGACGCGCTCGTTCTCGATGCCGCCGCCGCCGTTGCCGCTATTGGATCCATTCTCGATGATCAGGTTTGAGATGGCAGCGGGGGCATTCGTGTTTATCGAAGGGACATCCGGCGTCAGAGTGCCGCTGTTCGTCGTCACCGGGCTGTTACCGACTCCGACTAGGAGATTCCCAGCGTACACATCAAAGATGGTGAAGCCGTTCGACGGACTGCCGCCGCTGATCGTGACCAGATTGGTGAGCGTTGCGCCCGAGCCTGTGGTTGGGCCGGTGATGATTGTGTTCGCCGGAACCTCCAGCGTGCCGCTGGTCAGATTGATGGTCTGCGCCGTGGCGAAGACGCCCGGATCGAAGGTGATGTTGCCCGCGCCATCCGTCGCGGCCGTGGCCAGCGCCGCGCGCAGCGAGCCCTTGCCGAAGTCGGCGGTCGAAGTCACCACAAGGCTGGGAATCGCGTTCACTGTGATTCCCGTCGCCGGAACGCCGGTCAGGGAGCTGAACGCTGCCGTAATACTCTGGTTGGTCCTGGCCGTGGCAAAGCTGGCCACGAATGTGCCGAAGCCGCTGTTGATCGTCACCGGAATCGCCGTCGTGCTCTCGCTGGTGGTCACCGTCGCCGTGCCGTTCATAGCCGTCTCGACATTGCCGTAGGCATCCTCTACAACGACAGTGCCCGTCTCCGGAATGCCGGCATAAACCGGCGTCGGATAGTTGACCACGATCTGCGTGGCTACTGCTGCGCTCACCGTCTCCGTATTGGTGCCCGACGACGCACTCCCGTCCGCAGGCGTAACGGTGACGGTGATCGTGTAGGAGCCGCTGAACACGTAGGTGTGACTGCCTGCGACGCTGAAATCCGTGCCCACTCCGCCCGGCTGGGAAATCGTGCCGAACTCAGGCGCCGACCCGTCGCCCCAGTTGATCGTAGCGGTGAAATCGGACAGAGCAGACGTGGGGACCGAATAGTTGAAGGTCGCCACCTGACCGTTGAACCCGGTGCCGGCCACAAAGGAGATCGCGTTCGCCGTGACCACCGGGATGGACTGGTTCACGTTAAAGGAGTTGCTGGTAGCCGTGAGCGTGTCTCCCGTGACCACCTGGATGCCGTTTCCCTTGGAGCCGAGCGAAAGCGTGAAGCCGGTTCCCGCGGTGTTTGGCGTCAGGCCAAAGACGGCCTCGTTGACCGTGTTCGTGCCCACTTTCACCGCCCCGGTGGTGGCCGACAGGCTGGCGGAGCCGCCGGAGATCTCGCCGGCTCCGCCGCTATAGTCCAGCCAGATCGGAACTCCGCTGACCATGTCGGTCGCTCCTGTGATGGTGTTGGTCTCGATTACCTCGACGGCAGGCGAAGGCGTGATCGCCGTGTTCACCTTCGTATCGCCCGGCTGCTGGGCAAACGCGATCGACGTGTAGTTGGTCTGGACCGCGCCCGCGTCCATGCAGGGATTGCTGGCGTAGCCGGGATAGGTGGTGGTGTTGGGGAAGCCGCGCTCGTCGGTGGCGACGCCAGAGGGAATGTTGCTCTGCAGGCCGGCGCAGATGGCCGGGGAGCCGGGTATCGGAATCAGGGTCTGCAGGGCCGAGCCGGCGCCGTTATATTGCAGCGGGCTGAGCTGGAGGGTCGTGGCGAAGTCCGAAGTGGCGCTGGAGTCACCGCTGGCCACGTTGCCGCCGTCGTCGATGTAGTTGCCATAAATGTCGGCATAAATAGCAGTGCCCGATCCGGACACGCTCACGATGTTTCCGGCCACGATGCTGTTGTTGAGCGTCAACGTGCTGGAAGAGTTGTAGATGCCGCCGCCCGCGGAGCCGTCGGCGCAGATGTTGCAGGAGGCGGTGTTGGCGGAGACGGTGCTGCTCGTCAGCGTGAACGAACCAAGGCTAAAGACGCCGCCACCGGCGGCGATTGCACCGGTGTCTGTGACGGTATTGCCGGAGATCGTGCTGCTGTTGATCGTCAGCGTGCCGTTGTTGTTTGCGATGCCGCCTCCGGCGAAGCCTGATGTGTTGCCACTGACAGTGCTGTCTTGAATGACCAGCGTGCCGGTGCTGTAGAAGCCGCCGCCGAAGGCTCCATTCGTGGACTGATTTCCGGAAACTGCGCTGTTCAGCACCGTCAGCGTGCCGGCGTTATCGATGCCACCGCCGCTGGCGGAGGCGTTGCCGGAGATCCCGTTGGCGATGGTGAGCCCGTAGAGCGTGGCCGTCGCGCCGGAGTTGACGGTGAAGACGCTGCCCACGTTCGTATCCAGGTTCCCGGAGACAATCAGCTGGTTGGCGCCGAGGCCGAAAATGTTCGCCTGGCCGGTGATGGCCGGCAGCGCGATGTCTCCGGCGCTGCCCTGGCCCAGCAGGATGGTTCCCGGCTTGCTCGTGCTGGTCAGGCTGGCCAGGAAGATGATGTCGCCGCTGGTGGTGTTGGCCAGACTGATGGCGTCGCGCAGCGAGCAGGTTGCGCCTTCTGTGCAGGTGGGCGAAGCGTCTGTCTGGTCGGCCAGCGTGGTGACGACGTACTGGTTGGTCTGCACCGCTCCGGCATCAACCGAACCGGGGGCGCAGGTGGGGTCCATGGCGAAGCCGCGCTGGTCGCTGGTGAGGGGATTGCTCTTGGCGTCGACCGCGTCGGCGGAGCTTCCGGCGCAGATGGCCGCCGAGCCCGGAGCCAGCGCCAGTGTCTCCGTCGTCCCGCCGTAGTTGCCCAGCGGCAGCAGCGGATTCGAAGTGGCTGACACGTTCCCACTTGAGGTACCGTTGCCGCTGCAGTTGAGGCAGTCGTCTTCGCTCGTTCCCGTGAGGTTGTTGTAGTAGATGTTGTCGCTGGTGTTGATCGTGTCGTAGGCGTTGTAGATTCCGGCGCCGCCCCCCGCGGAAGTGTTGCCGGTGAAGATGTTGTTGTTGAGGGTAAGCTGGAAGCCGCCAATGTCGGAGATTGCGCCACCATTACCGTATGGGACGCTATTGCCCGTAAAAGTGCTGTTGGTCACAGAGGTAGTGCCGTAGTTATAAATCGCTCCGCCGCCCGATTGCAGAGAGGTATTGTCGTAGAAGGTGCTATTGGTGACTTTCAGCGTGCTGCTGAAATTGTAGATGGCTCCGCCATCACTTGTAGTGGCTGTGTTGCCCTGAAATGTGCTGTTGCTGACCGTCATCGTGCCCTGGTCGTAGATGGCCCCGCCGAAATCAGCTTCGTTGCCGGAAAACACGCAGGCGTTGATCGTGACCACGCCGCCGAACTGCGCGACGCCGCCGCCATAGTGATTACCGTAATTGAGGTACCCACGGCCATTGACGATGCTCAGCCCGGAGATCGCTACATCCGCGTTGTTAATCAAGAACACCTGGTAGCTATTCGCCCCGGAGATGGTCAGCTGGTTCGCCCCCGGCCCGGTGATCGTCACACCATTCACGATCGGCGGCAGCGGGCTGGTCAGCGTAATCGTCCCCGTCGCCGTAATCGTGATGGTGTTGGTGGTCGCCGCCGATCCGCTGGCCAGGTGGCCCAGCGCGTAGAGCAGCGAGCCCGCGTCCGTCGGGTTCAGCGAGGTATTCGTCACCGTAAAGTTCGTGGCCCAGGAGCTCGGCGCGCTCAGCAGCGCCACGGCCGCAAATGCCAGCAACGCGAGGCGCAGCACGAAACGGGATGCCCGTTTCCGGCTCAACAGGGTGGAAGGCACTGCGTGCAGAGAAACCCCAGCGAGAGAACTGCGAAGACCTTCAGGCATCGTGGAACTCCATATTCGGATTGCGGTGTTTTTGATTGTGTGCGAACTACGGCTAACAGTCTGGGCCCGGGTGCTGTCCTGCATGAGAGCAGCAAATGGATGCTCGTGTGGCTGTTAATGCTGCTGACCAACGCAACCAGGGGGGGGAAGCGATGCGTGGCCGGTGGCAAAGAGGGTCCGGATCTTTCTGTTAGTTATCCCTGGCTGGCGGGGACGGGGAAGTCGCGCCAGAGGAACTATATCACTGTGTCAGATGGGGCAAACGATGTCAACGCTAAAGTAAGCGCTGTCTGCCCCACCGCAGGTGGCTACTCCACGCCCAGCACTTTCACGATCACGCGCTTCCGCCGCTGGCCGTCGAACTCGGCATAGAAGACACGCTGCCAGGTGCCTAAATCCAGCTTGCCGTTGGTCACCGGCAATGTGGTCTCGTGGTGCAGCAACAATGATTTCAAATGCGCGTCGCCGTTGTCTTCGCCAGTGCGGTGATGTTTGTAGTCGGGCCGCGCCGGCGCCAGCTCCTCCAGCCACTTGCCGATGTCCTCAATCAACCCGCCCTCCAGATCGTTCACGTAGACCGCAGCCGTGATGTGCATCGGCGACACAAAACACAGGCCGTCCTTCACTCCGCTGCGGCGCACGATCTGTTCCACTTCGTCGGTAATGTGCACCATCTCGCGACGCTTCTTCGTTTCAAAAACCATGTACTCCGTATGACTCTTCATGGCAGGCTCCTCCCGGCACGCGCCTTTCAGGAAAACAACGACGCTGCGCTCAGCCTTTATCCTAAAGAGAACCGCGATGGAACCCAACTCTCTCCAATCGAATGCAGCAAACGGAGCTGAAGCGCTTTGTGCGAAGGGCCTTGACCTGCTCGCCGCAGGCAAGCCCGATGAAGCGGCGCAGGCCTTTCGCGCGGCGGTCGCGCAAAGCCCGATCCAGGCCGGGGCGCAGTCGGAAGCACATATCGAGGCGCACCACGGGCTGGTGCGCGCTCTGCGCGATGCCGGCCGGCTGGAACAATCCATCGCCGCAGCCTTGGCGCTCACCGCGCTCACGCCTGCCGATCCGCTGGCGCACACCGCGCTCTCCATCTGTCTGCAAGCCGCCGGACACGTTCCCGAGGCCGAAGCCGCGGCAGCACGCGCGCGCATTCTGGAGTGGAAGATTCAGCTCCAATCGCCAGCCGGCGAGGACCCGCGGCCGTGAAGAAAGACCGCAAGCCGAGCCCTGCGGAGCGGCTGCGCCGCATGCACGACCAGCTTGCCGCGGCCTACGGCCCACAGCATTGGTGGCCGGCCGAAACGCCCTTTGAAGTCGTCCTCGGCGCCTATCTTACCCAGAACACTGCATGGAAGGCCGTAGAGCGTTCCCTGGCCAATCTGCGCGAAGCGGGAGCGCTGACTCTGGACGGGCTGCGGTCGCTCCCGCTTGAAGAACTGCAAGAGCTGATTAGGCCCTCCGGGTTTCATTCCCGCAAGGCGCCGGCGCTGCTCGCATTTGTGGCCATGCTGGACGAAGAGTTTGGCGGATCTCTGGATGCGCTTGCGGCCGCTCCAACTGCAGCGCTGCGGCAACGGCTTCTGGCTCTGCCGGGGGTCGGTCCTGAGACTGCGGACGCCATCCTGCTCTACGCTCTCAACCATCCTGTTCCCGTGGGCGACGAGTATCTTCGACGCATCGCCGAGCGTCATCAGTTGGCAACGCCCCTTCCCGGCCGCAAGGGCTATGAGTCGCTCGTCGGCCTCACTCGAAGCGCTTTCGCCTCCGATCCCCAGGCCAGCCGGGCGCGCTTCTTCAACGAGTTTCACGCCCTCACCGTGGCCGTGGGCAAAGCGCATTGCGGCAGGACTGCCCGCTGTGAGGGCTGCCCTCTGGCAGCCGACCTTCAACTCGTGAACAAGAAGGATTAACAGACCCGCTGTTGCGGTTCTCTTCCGATTGCGTCGATCTCATGCGCACCGGCTTCCACACCTGCGATCAACTCGGAGGGCGACCGCGACATGCAGATCGGCCTCCCTCTCGGCAGGTCCACCCCTCCCGGAGTAATCTGGTGAAACCATGAGTCCAACCGCGCAGCAGCCCCAAATGAATCTTGTCCAGACTCCCGACTACCGCGAGTCCTATGCCAACAGCGTGCAGGTGCGCGTCAGCGTATGGGATTTCCAACTGGTCTTTGGGCTGGCCTCCAGCGACAGCCCCGAGCAGGTCACCATCCGCAACCACCAGGCCGTCTTCCTCAGCCCGCAGCAGGCCAAGGCCCTGTGCAATGTGCTGGCGCAGAATCTTGCCCAGTACGAGCAGGCCTTCGGCACGCTGAACCTGGAGCCGCACGGCCATAACTTTCCGCAAGGACCCATTAACTAGGACCGGAGACGGTAAGCCGGCCGCAGGAGCGATCGCTTGCGCTTGAAAAAATTCATCCAGCCGCGGCTGGACGCGCCGTTTCCCCTCTGGATGATCTATCCGGTGATCTTTGCGGCGCTTTACGCCAGCCACTTCACCCTGCTCCGCCTGCCTTATTACTGGGACGAGGCCGGCTACTACATTCCCGCGGCGTGGGACTTTTTCCGCACCGGTTCGCTGATTCCCATCACCACGCTGACCAACGCCCATCCGCCGCTGCCCAGCATTTATCTCGCGCTGTGGTGGAAGGCTTCCGGCTTTTATCCCGAGGTCACGCGCGAGGCGGTACTGATGGTGGCTGCGCTGGGCCTGCTGGCGGTATGGCGTTTGTCCATGCGCCTGATCGAAGTGCCTTTCGTCGCCTTCTGGACCGTGCTTCTCACCGGCCTCTATCCCATCTGGTTTGCGCAGAGCTCTCTGGCCCACGCGGACATCTTTGCCGCCGCCTGCACGCTGTGGGGACTGGTCTATGCGCTGCCGGTTCCAGACCGGGATGAAGATCGCAAACCCTGGGCCGCCGCGCTTTGGTTTGCCGCCGCCGCGCTGTGCAAGGAAACGTCGATTATCATCCCGCTCACGCTGGCCGCGATTAGTTTGATAGAAGGCCTGCGCGTTCGCCCTCCCGCGCGCTTCCGCCTGTGGAGCCAGGCGGCATGGCTCTCCGGTTGCGTGCTGCCGCTGGCCGGCTGGTACGCCTGGCACTACGCAAAGACCGGCTTCCTCTTTGGCAATCCCGAGTTTCTGCGCTACAACGCACAGGCCAACCTGGACCCGCTGCGCATACTGGCCGCCTTTGCCCACCGCGTCCTGCACCTCACCGCGCACATGAACCTTTTTGTGCCGGTGCTGATAACCGTAGCGGCCATGCTGCTGGACCCGCGCAAGGACGCCGAGGGACGCGACCGGCAATCGATCGGCCTGCCCGCACTGCGCAGCATTTTTATTTTGCTTCTGGTCAACGCGCTCTTTTTCAGCGTTCTGGGCGGCGCGCTGCTCACCCGCTACCTGCTGCCCATGTACCCGCTGGTGCTGCTGGTGGCCGTCTCCACGTTTTACCGCCGTGTTCCTTTCTGGCACGCCCTTGCCCTGTTCTCCGCGGCGGCCTTTCTTGCCGGCCTGTTCATCAATCCGCCTTACGGTTTTGCTCCGGAAGACAACCTGGCCTACGCCCACGTGATCCGCATGCAACTGGCCGGCATTGCCCAGCTTGAACATCGCTATTCCGGCTCCACGGTGCTCACCGCGTGGCCCATGAGCGACGAGTTGACCCGGCCCGAACTCGGCTATCTCAAGCAGCCTTTCGACGTATACCGGCTGGAGGACTTTACCGAGGCGCAGATTGCGCGCGCCGCAGCCGAGCCGGAAAAGTACTCCGCGGCGCTGGTTTTTTCCACCAAGTACGATCCGCAATCGCCGCTTTTTACCCTGGGGCCCGCGAGCAAAGCCATGGATGAGCGCTACTTTGGACTGCACCGCGACCTGCCGCCTGAAGCCATCGCCGCCGAACTCCACGGCACGCTGGTGTGGAAGCGCGAGGACCAGGGAATGTGGGTTGCGCTGATCCGCTTTGACCGTCAGTTGGACGCGCGGCTGGAACGCGGGGACGATGTGCGGCTCGCCGGGCGGGACCGGACGTTCATCCCGCATTGATGAGGATGCACCGGAGCCGCGCGGTCCGCACGCCTCAACGCCTATAATCAGCCTGTCGTGCATATCTCTATTTCATCTCGTTCCTTCCGGTTAAGGCAGATCGCTGTGTGCGCGGGCCTGGCGCTTGCCGTGGTCCTTTCCATCACGGTTTGCGCTCCCGCCCAGTCGCCCTCTGCCCCCACCACAGGGGGCAGCGGCCGCATCTTGCTGGTGCTGCCGTTTGACAACCGCACCGGCCAGCCCAGCCTGGAGTGGATTCGCGAAGCCGCGCCGGAGATTCTGAGCAGCCGGTTTGCCTCGGCGGGCTTTGCGCCCATGAGCCGCATGGACCGCATGTATGCCCTGGACCACCTGGGGCTGCCCGAGGGCTTTCACCCCTCCCGCGCCAGTTCGCTCAAGCTGGCAGAGACGCTGGACGCCGATTCGATTATTGTGGGCAGCTATGTGACCGACGGCGCCGGCATTGTGGCCGAGGCAAGCGTGGTGGACGTGGCGCACCTGCGCATGAGCCAGGCGGTGACTGCACGCGGAGAAATGAGCGACCTGATCGCCGTCTTTGACTCGCTGGCCTGGAAGCTGACCCGCCAGTTGGACCCCGGCTTCAGCGTGGCCCAGGAAACCTTTGTGGCAGCCGGCGCCGGCCTGCACATGGACGCCTTCGAGCAGTACATCCGCGGCATCACCGAGCCCGACCAGGCAGAGCGGCTGAGCCATCTCAACAAATCTGTGCAGCTGAACCCGGCGTTCTCGCTGGCCTGGATGGCGCTGGGACGCGAGGACTACAACGGCCAGCAATACGAGCAGGCCGCGGCAGCCTTCGCCAAGGTGGGGCGCAACGATCCCGACGCGCTGGAGGCGGGCTTCTATCGCGGGCTGTCGCTCGTCTTTTCCGGCGACTACCCCAAAGCCGAGCAGGCATTTGGCGACGTGGCGCGCATTCTACCCCTGGCCGAAGTCATGAACAATCAGGCGGTTGCGGTCAGCCGCCAGGACCACGATGGCAGCGCGCTCTTCCGCCAGGCAGTCACCGCCGACCCCAATGCGGCCGACTACCACTTCAATCTTGCGGTGAGCCTGAAGCGCCACGGAAATGCCGGCGAAGCCCTGACCGAGTTGGCCCAGTGCCTGCGGCTGCGGCCCAACGATAACGAGGCTCTGGCGCTGCAGACTGCCTGGAAGCTGCCGGCCGCGCAGCAAGTCACAGCGCCGGGCTCAGACGCCAAGGCCGATCCGCTGGAACGCATTGCGCGCAATTTCGATGCGGGCGCCTTCCGCCAGGCCGCGCAGATGCTGGACCAGATGGATGAGGCGCGGCTGGCCGAGCTCACACCGCGCCAGCGGGCGCTGAAGCTGGCCGGCCAGGCAAAAGACTACCTTGGCCGCGGGCTGCTGCTTGAAGCCGAGCGGCTTTATCTTTCTGCCCAGGCCGCCGACAATAAAGTGGCCGAGGCTCATGCCGGGCTGGCCGAGGTGCGCGAACTGACCGGGGACGCCGAGTCCGCGCGCAAAGAGGCGCACACCGCACTGAAGCTTGAGCCCTCTGCCGATGCATATCTGGTACTGGGGAGGCTGGATCTGGCCGCCGGCCGCCTCGATGAGTCAAACCACGAGGCCGGCGAAGCCCTCAAGCTGAACCCCACCAGTCAGGCGGCTCAGGAACTGCTCAAGCAAATCCTGAACAGGGACGGCCAGAGGAAATAGGGCCTCAGGGAAGGCCCTGAAGGAGCAACCCATGTTGCAGCGAGTTCGCGGGTTCGCAGTCCTGGTTCAATTGGTTGCGGCAACGGCGTTGGCGGCCTGCGGGCTCATCCCGTCTGCCTTCGCACAACAGCCTCTGGTCGACAAGATTGTCCTCGCCGACACCATCCAGCCGATCAGCCAGGACCAGCTCGATCACGCCATTGCGCGCGCCAACACCGACGGCGCCCAGGCGCTGCTGGTGGAACTGGACACGCCCGGCGGCATGCTCGACTCCACGCGCACCATGGCCGGCGCCATCCTTGGATCGAGGGTTCCAGTCATCGTCTATGTTTCTCCGGCAGGAGCACGCGCCGGCTCGGCCGGATTCTTTCTGCTGGAATCGGCGGATATCGCCGCCATGGCTCCCGGCACCAACGCCGGCGCCGCTCACCCCGTGCTTGAGTTCGGCGGCCAGCCCGACGCCACCATGAGCCAGAAGATCGAAAACGACGCCGAAGCCTTTCTGCGCTCTTACGTCACCCGGCGCAACCGCAACGCCGAGGCAGCCGAAGCTGCCGTCCATTCCTCCCACTCCTACACGGCAGAGGAAGCGCTGGCCCAGCACCTGATTGACCTGATCTCCTCGAGCGACGCCGAGCTGCTCACCACTCTCAATGGCCGCGAAATCACCCGCCTGGACGGGACAAAATTGACCCTCCACCTGGCCGGGGCGCGCATTGAAGTACTGCGGCCCGGGCTGCGCGACCAACTGCTGGGCTGGCTCATCAACCCCAACATCGCCCTGCTGTTCCTGGTAGGCGGAGCGCTGCTCATTTATCTGGAATTCAACTCCCCCGGAACCATTGTTCCCGGCGCGCTGGGCACGCTGATGGTGCTGCTTGCCGTCTTTGCGCTCAACCTGCTGCCCATCCATTACACGGCTGTGTTGCTGCTGGTGGCGGCGCTGACCCTGATGCTGCTGGAAGCCAAGTTTGGCGGCCATGGCGTGCTGGCCATCGCGGGAATCGTCTGCCTGACCTTTGGAACTCTTACCCTGGTTGCCGCGCCGGTCCCGGAGATGGCAATCAGCCCGTTTGTCGCCATCGGCGTGAGCGCCGGGTTCGGGGGCATTACCGTCTTTCTGGTGCGCCTTGCCGTGCGCGCCCGCCGCCGCAAGACCCGCCTGGGCGCGGACGCCCTGGTCGGCAGCCACGCTACGGCCATGGAGCCACTGGCGCCGGAGGGGCACGTACTGGTCGAGGGAGAGATCTGGCGCGCGGTAGCCTCGGAACCAATGGCCGCCGGCAGCCATCTTCGCGTCGTGGGCCACGAACAGTTTCTGCTGCGCGTGGCGCCCACCGATGCGCCGCAGTCTCCGGAATCCCACGCGTAATCGTTCCTGGAGTACAATCCGTCCTGAGTGAGGGAAGCACAATGCCTGATTCGAGTGTTCCGATTCTGATTGCCATTGCCATCGTCGTCCTTTATCTGCTCAACTCCATCAAAATCCTGCGCGAGTACGAGCGCGGGGTCATCTTCCGGCTGGGACGCGCCCTGCCCACGCCCAAGGGCCCCGGCATCATCCTGGTCTTCCGGCCCTTCGATCAGATGGTGCGCATCTCTCTGCGCCAGGACGTGCTTGAGGTTCCGGCCCAGGACGTGATTACCCGCGACAACGTCACCCTCAAGGTGAACGCCGTGGTCACGCTCTACGTGGTCAACCCCAACGACGCCGCCATCAAGGTGGCCAACTACGTCTACCAGACCTCGCAGTTTGCGCAGACCACCCTGCGCTCGGTGCTGGGCGAGGTGGAACTGGATGAGCTGCTCAGCCATCGCGACAAGCTGAATCTCAAGATTCAAACCATCATCGATCAGCGCACCGAACCGTTCGGCGTCAAGGTCATCTCCGTCGAAGTCAAGCAGGTGGACCTGCCCGAGCAGATGCTTCGCGCCATGGCCAAGCAGGCCGAGGCCGCGCGTGAAGCACGGGCGAAGATTCTTCACGCCTCGGGCGAGTTCGACGCCGCCCAGAAGCTGGTGGACGCAGCGGCGCTGCTGGCCACCGAGCCCATGACCCTGCAGTTACGCTACCTGCAAACCCTCACCGAAATCGGCGTCGAGAAGAACACCACCATCGTCTTCCCGCTGCCGTTGGAGATGATGACGCTGTTCAACAAGCTGGGCGCGACGGCCACCGCCAAGGCCGAGGCAGAGAAACAGAAGTAGGCTAGAGCAGTTTCAGGAATTACGTAGAGTCGCCAAAGGTGTTGCAGGTTCGTCGCTCCCTGAGGGTCGCGCCGGCTGGGCATCGTGGCCTCCTTCTATACCATTCCTGAAACTGCTTTGGCTGTAGTCCACTCCCTTCAACCCGTGGTTGCAACATAGATTCTGAATAACCATCTAAGCCCGAGGACGGTCCATGAGGGGAGTCTTTGACGACGAGGAGCGTGAGCCGCTCCAGTCCAGCCGAGAAACCGAACTCTCGTTGGGCTCCGGCACCTTGCTGGCCATGTTTTTTGGATTGGTGGTGATCTGCGGGCTCTGTTTCGGTTTGGGATACGCCGTGGGCCGTCACGGTTCCGGGGAGGCCACGGCAGCCGTGCCGCAAACCCCAACCGCGGTGCAAACATCTTTGCAGGCAAACGGTTCGCGCTCCAAGCCCTCGGCCATTGCGCAGCCCGTCAGCGCGGCTACCACGCAGAGCGCAAGTGCGAATCAGGCGCAGGCGGCAGCCTCCAACACAAACCTGGCTGCCAGTTCGCAGACGGCACTCCCCACGGCTTCAATCGGCGCCTCGACAGGCCAGCCTCAGGTCCAGCCCGCGCTCGCCGCAGCGGCAAACTCGCCTCAACCCGCGCCGCCGGCCGCAACGCAGAATGTGCATCCAGCCCTGGCTCCGGCAGTTCCGCTGATGGTCCAGATCGCCGCCGTTGCCAACCCTGAAGACGGAGATGTGCTGGTCAATGCCCTGCGCAAGCGTGGCTATTCGGTCGTGGCCCGCCGCGAGCCCGCGGACAACCTGATCCATGTGCGCATTGGCCCATTCAGCAGCCGCGACGAAGCCAACCGCTGGCGTCAGAAGCTGCTCAACGACGGCTACAACGCAATCGTGATGCCGTAAAGCCTCACAGCACCCCGTCCCACAACCGCAGTTCGGCTTCCTGCGGGGCAAGCTCAATTTGATTCTGCGTATTGAAGACCATCGTGGGCCGTCGATCGCTGCGGTACTCCGGCCATGCAGGCATGCCGCTGCCCGCGGGAACCTCGCCGCGCACAAAGGCAATCCACGCATGGCTCATCTGGCGGGCCAGCTCCGCCTCCGCCGCGGCATTTTCCACCTGAGCGGAGGGACGGTCCCACACCAGCTTGGTGTCCAGCGAGTGAAACGCATAGCCCCGCAGCAGTCCACTGCTCTCCGCAAAGTCCAGCCGGTACATCCACGCTTTGCCTCCGCCCTTCAGATGAGCGTCGGCCACGCGGATGGAGGGAACCCAGTACTCCTCTGCCGTCACCGCGCGAATGCGCAGTTGCTCATCGGTCATCTGCGGATAAATTTCGCGGTACTTGCCGAACACCTCGGAGAATCGGCCAACCGGCAGATTGCCCAGGTCCGCGGCGCCCGGATCGTGCGCGGGATGCGGCCCGAGAAAGGCTGCGCTTTCGTCCCGGTTGGTCCCGATCAGCAGCCGCTTGCCCAGGCTTGAACCGGCGGCAATGGTCTTTACCGGCAGTTGCGGCAGCAGCGCGCCGTCCGTCTCCACGCGCAGCGGAAAGTGCTGCGGCCATTGCTTGATAAAGCGCTGCTGCGCTTCAATCAGCTCGTCCGCCGGAGCCGTCGCCAGGTTGGCCATCCCGCTTCCCGCGCGGCTCTGCCACTCCTCGCCAAACCCATGCGCCACAACCGCGCTGTCAGCGCGCGTCCAAACCCGCTCCGCTCCGCCGCTCTCTGAAATCACCTGGTGAAACAGCGGCTGGGCAGAGGGAACGCCGAGCAGAATATCGCTCAGCTTGGCGCCCGCGGACTCTCCGCCCACGGTCACGCGCGAGGCATCGCCGCCGAAGGCATCCACATTCTGCTGCACCCACTCCAGCGCGGCGATCAGGTCGCGCAGGGCGTTGTTGGCGCTGCCCGCATAGCTCGAGCCGAGCAAAGGCTCCAGGTCAAGAAATCCAAAGACTCCCAGCCGGTAGGCCACCGTGATGCAAACGATGCCGACCGCTGCCAGCGCTGTTCCGTCAAACAAGGGATCGAAAGAGCGCCCGCCGGTAAAACCGCCGCCATGAATCCACACGTAGACCGGAAACGGCCCCTTTCCCTGCGGCGCCCAGAGATTCAGATACAGGCAGTCTTCGCTGCGCTCCACGCCCGGCGCGCCTGGCTGCATGGCAGCGGCGGCAAAGCGCGTGGCGTCGCGCTCGCCTTTCCAGCGCTTCATCTTCACCGGGGCGCGAAAACGCAGCGGCCCCACCGGAGCTTCGGCAAAAGGCACGCCGCGAAACACGCTCACGCCGGCAGATTGCTCTCCGCGCAGCGTTCCGCCCGGCGTGTGAACCGTGACCGGCGTAGCCGCCGCGAGGGCAAAAAGATTGCGGCCGTGCAAACCCAGAACCGCCAAACCTGCGTTGGCCAGAAAGCCGCGGCGTGAAAGCGTGGAATATTCCATTGGTTATTTTGTCCCCATTCAGAAAAGTTCTGCGCGCGCATGTGCAGGCTTCGGCTGCGGCTTCAATTCATCCACTCAATTGCGCATCCACTCCGGCAGCCCCGAAGCAATCGCTGCCCGCACCGCTTCCATCAGCGCCTCCCGGCTCTCGTAGTCGCCCGGGTCCAGCGGCGGGTGAAACACAAAATGCACCGTCCCCGGCTTGATGGCAAAGCTGCCTTTCGCCATCAGCGTTTCCGTTCCGTAAACCGACACGGGAATGCACGGCGCGCCGCTCTGCATTGCCAGATAAAACGGCCCCTTCTTGAACGGCAGCAGCCGCCCGTCCTTTGACCGCGTCCCTTCCACGAAGGTGGTAATGTGCACGCCTTTATCCAGCACCTGCTTGGCCGCCAGTACGCTCGCCTGCGCGGTCACCGCATTTCCCGCGCGGTCCACCGGGATATATTCGGCCAGCTTGAGGCAGTAGCCGAAGACGGGAAGATTAAACACCGAGCGCTTGGTGAAGGCGGCCGTGCGCCCTGGAATCTGCGGAATCAGGCCCGGCGGGTCCAGGTTCGACACATGGTTGGCCATGAAGATGCACGCCTTGCCCGCCGGAACATTCTCCCTGCCCTCAACGATTATGCGGATACCGGCCACCCGGAAGCCGGTGCGGACAATGAAGCAGGTCACGGCGTAGAGCGGTCCCACGTTGCCGGTGATGACGGCCAGCGGAATGAAGATAATCGCCGAGGGAATGCTCAAAGCGAGAATGACGACGATCACGAGAAGCGAAACGATCATGAGAGTCCCATCAGAGAGTTGAGAGTTCGTTTTCCACGGCGCGCACATGGGGTTCATGCGCAGCCAGGGCATTCATGGGTGAATATCGCACCCACGCAAAATTGCTGCCGATGCGGGACAGCGCATTTACGTCCGCATCCACTCCGGCAATCCGGAGGCGATGGCCTCACGAACCGCCTGCATCAGTTCTTCGCGCGTGGCAAAGCCGGCCGGATCGATCGGCGGATGAAAAACCACATGCGCGACACCGGGATGCATGCGCAGGCTGCCCTTCCTCTGGATTTTCTCCGTGCCATAAATCGACACCGGAATGCACGGCGCACCGGAGGCCATGGCCAGGAAGAACGGGCCTTTCTTGAAGGGCAGCATGCGGCCGTCCGGGGAGCGGGTGCCTTCAACAAACGTAGTCATATGCACGCCCTTGGCCAGCACGCGCTGGGCCGCGGCCACGCTCTCCTGCGCGGCTGCCGCGCTGCCGCTGCGGTCCACGGCGATAAAGTCGCCCTGCCGGAAGCCGGTGCCCAGCACGGGCAGGTTCATCAGCGAGCGCTTCATAAAGGCCGAGGTGCGCCCCGGAATCAGCGAGATCAGCGCCGGCGGGTCCAGGTTGGATACGTGGTTCGACATGAAGATGCATGCCTTGTCTCCAGGCACGTTCTCCAGTCCTTCAGTGTGGAAGCGAACTCCAGCCATCCAGCAACTGCTTGAGAGCATGAAGCGCGTGCCCTTGTAGAGCGGCAGCACATTGCCCGTCATCCAGCACCAGGGAATGAACAGAATTGCCGTGGGAATTCCGGTAATGACCATCGTGGCCATGAAGATCAGATAAGAGATCATGCCTGCCTCTTGCCTTACGCCTTGCCGCCTTCAGGAAACCGCTCCCGCAGCCGCGCAGGAAGTTTCTCATAAATACCGTCAAACCCGCCATTGGAAAGGATCGCCACCACGTCGCCGGGCCCGAGCCGAGGCGCGATTCCGTCCACGATCGCGTCCGCATCCGGCAGCAACTCCGCCTCTGTTCCCTCGGCATGCAGGGTCCGCACCACATCCTCCGGGTGCAGCCGCTCGTCCTCGGGAATGCGCTGCTGCTGATAGACGCCGGCCAGCACCACATGGTCGGCCAGGCGCAGGCTCTCCATCAGTTCAGGCTCCAGCACCTTGCGCCGCAGCGTATTTGAACGCGGCTCCAACACTGCCCACAAACGCGCCTGAGGGTAGACGGCACGCAGTGCGCGCAGCGTCTCGCGGATGGCCGTGGGATGGTGCGCAAAGTCGTCGATCACCGTAATGCCGCCGATCTCCGCGCGCACCTCGAGCCGCCGCTTCACGCTCTTGAAGGTCGCCAGCGCCGCCTGAATCACTTCCCTGCTTACGCCCTGCCCAAAAGCCAGAGCCGCCGCGGCCGTGGCGTTCAGCGCGTTGTGCTCGCCTGCCAACTGCATGGCCAACTCGGCCCACAATGCGCCCGCATGCCAAACCTCCCAGCAGGTGAGGCCATCTTCGTGGCGCAGATTCTTGATGCGCCAGTCCGCGCTCTCACTGAAGCCGTAGCGCTCCACGCGGCACAGCGCGCGGGCAACGCATTCCGTCACGTTGGCGCTGCCGTCGTAGGCAACAATCGCGCCGCGGCGCGGCACCAGATTCACCAGCCGCTTGAATGCCGTCTTCACCGCTTCCAGATCAACGTAAATATCCGCGTGGTCAAACTCCACGTGGGTCAGAATCAGCGCATCGGGAAAGTAGTGCAGGAATTTTGGCCCCTTGTCGAAGAAGGCCGTATCGTACTCGTCGCCCTCCACGATGAAGGTGCGCGTGGGACGAAGCTGGAAGCTGGTGCCAAAGTTCTCCGCCACGCCGCCGATCAAAAACGACGGCTCCAAATCCGGATGCTCGCGCGCCGCAACCTGGTAGATCCAGGCCAGCATGCTGGTGGTGGTGGTCTTGCCGTGCGTACCGGCGACCACCAGCGACTCTCGGCCCACCAGAAACTCCTCGCGCAACAGCGCGGCCATCGAGGTGAAAGGTATGCGCTCGTCCAGCACGCGCTCCACCTCGGGATTGCCCCTTGAGAGCGCGTTGCCTATGACCACCAAATCCGGCGCCGGTTCGAGATTGGCTTCTGCGTAGGGCTCCAGGATCGGAATACCCAACCCGCGCAGCAGGTCGCTCATCGGCGGATAAGCAGCCTTGTCCGACCCGGTAATGCGGTGCCCCTGCAACTGCAAAAGCCCGGCCAACGAGGCCATCGCCGTTCCGCAAATCCCGCTCAGATGAATGTGCCGCGGCAATCGAGTCATGGGGTCACCGCCGCTTCCAGCAGAAGCAGCTCGGCTTCCCGGGTGGTGCGCAGCTCGGCATCCACGCCCATTGTCAGCGTCACATTCTGCCGCGAAACGTGCCCGCTGCGCAGGCCGATGGCGACGGGTCCGCTGAAGTCTTCCAGCGCGCGCAAAATCACTTCGTCCAGCAGTTCAGCCGGCGCTCCTGGCGAAACGCAATCCAGCATCTCGCCGAAAACGATGCCGCGCACGCCATCCAGCTTGCCCGCCTGGCGCAGTTGCCACAACATGCGGTCCACCTGGTAGGGCTTGGCGTTGGTGTCTTCAAGAAACAGCAGCTTGCCCTCGGTCTGCGGCTCAAACGGCGTGCCCAGCATTGAGACCAAAATGCTCAGGCAGCCGCCATAAAGAGTGCCTCTCGCCCGGCCGGGGTGCAAGGTCCGCAGACCTTCGCCGGCGCTGACTTTGTAAGTCTGCCCGGCAAGCGCGGCCTGCAGGCTGGGCAGGTGCACGCCGTCCTCGCGCGCAAAATCCGCCGAGAGCATGGGGCCATAAAAGGCCGGCAATTGGATCTGGTCCAGCAGCCACAGTTGCAGCGCGGTCAGGTCGCTGTACCCGATGAAAGGCTTGGCGCTTTCCGCAATCAGGTCCAGGTCAAGGCCGTCGAGAAGATAGTTGGCGCCGTAGCCGCCGCGCGTTGCAAAAATGGCGCGCACCGCGTCGTCGGCAAACGCATGGTGCAGGTCGCTGAGACGCATCTCCGGCGTTCCGGCAAAGTAGAGCGGGCCGCGGGTGAATATGTGTTCCGCTGTCTGCGGCACATAGCCAAGCGAGCGCAGCGCCTGCAATCCGCGCTCCACCGGCTCCGGCTGCGGCGTGGAAGCGGGAGAGACGACCGCCACAGTGGCGTCGCCGGGAACAGCAATTGGCTTGAGCAGGTCCGTCATGAAATCCAGGCCTCCCCGCGGGCAATCAGCGCCGCCGGCCCAGTCAAGAACAGCTCGGACCCAGGCCTGCTCCATGCAACGGTCTGCGCGCCGCCGGGCGCCACAACCATGAGTGGCGAAAGGCAGCCGTGCAACGCCAGCACCGCCGAGGCCGATGCGGAACTGCCCGTGCCGGAAGATGTGGTCGGTCCCACGCCGCGCTCAAAGATGCGAATCTCAATCTCCGCCGGGTTCACAATGCGCACAAACTCCACGTTGGTCTGGTGCGGGAAATCGGGATGCACACAAATCTCCGCGCCGATGGCCTGCCAGGAAATTCCAGCTAAAGAAAACTCCGCATTGTCCACCACGACGACAAAATGCGGATTGCCCGTCGAGACCTCAACGCCTGCAACCGCCAGCCCATTTGCCAGCGTGACGACGCGCGGCGCGAAGCTGGGAATGCCCATCCCCGCAGTCACGTCCACCGTGAATTCGCCTGCGGTTCTCAGCGCATTTACATGGCACACGCGCAGTCCGGCGTCGGTGGTAATCTCTAAATCTTCGCCCGGCTTGAAGCCGCGTTCGCGCGCCATCCATGCGGCCACGCAGCGCGTGCCGTTGCCGCTGATCTCGGCAATGGAGCCGTCGGCATTGTGCAGCTTGATGCGGCCCGACCGGTCGCCGGTCCACCTGAAAAACTCCACGCCGTCGGCGCCCACGCCGGTGTTGCGCGCGCACAGCCGCCGTGTCAGCTCTGCCCAATCGCAGCCTTGCGCGGCCTCTTCGGTCACAATCAGAAAGTCGTTGCCGCAGGCGTGGGTCTTGGTAAATTCGATCAATCTTCCTCCGAATCGCGAAAAATCTGCGGCGCGTATAGAGCGGCCAGCTTTCCGCGCAGCCGTTCGTGCTGCTTCTTAATTGCGGCCTGGGAAATACTCATGGAGTTTCCTTGAGCGATGCTATCACCGCGCCGCTCTGCTTGCTGAGGCCTGACGAACCGTGTGCATCGGTGACGTAAATCGTGCCGCTCGGTTGGCCATGAGCAGTAAAGCGGCCAACTACGGTCAATCCGCCGGGATGCGCCTTCACCGCGCGATCCACCGCGTCGCCATCGAACGCCACCACGATGTCCGCATGAGCAGCCGGGGCTTTCAGCGCCGCGTCCCAAATCTCCAGGTCGGCCTCGTTGATGGTCCGGCTTAGCGGAATCCCGGTCAGCGCCACAATCTCCGGATCGACCGATGTCTCCATTAGAATTTCGCTGCCCGGACGAGTTGCCAGCAACGCGCGCAGCACCGGCGGAATCTGCGTTTGATAAGGCCGGTGCGCGTTGATGTTCTTTGTGCCTTCGACATAAACCAGCGGGCGCTCGCGCACCATCTTGACCGCATTCAGTGCAACCAGCGCGAACAGCACGCCCGCCGCATACTTTGCCCAGCGCGGCTTGAACTCCCGCACTGCGGCGATGACGAACTGCGCAACAAAGCCCAGACCAAGCGCCAGCGCCGGCAGCAGTTCCATTCCGTAGCGGGTGTTGTACCAGGAGTGCGGCCACCAGGCGGGGAGAAAGATAGGGACCGAACCATAAGCCACCGAGTACGCATAAAAAGGAGCCGGCAGCCACAGCAGCATCGCCCACGTGAAGGCCCGGCGGCGCGCAGTGATCCAGGCCCATGCGGTGCCAAGGCAGCTCAGCGCGAGCAGCGCATTGCCCCACGCAGCGGCCGCGGCGTCCATCTCGGAGACTTTCAAAAAGAACAGCAGCGAGACCCAGGGATTGTGCCACCCCGGATGCGGCGGACCTGCGCCATGCGAGGCGGTGCGGATTTCAATCGCCTTGGCCGAGTAAGGCCCGCGCGCAAATTCCAGCCAATCGCCGAAGGCCGCCGCGTTGTAAATGAACCAGGCCAACGGCGCGGCTACCACAATTGCGCTTGCCAGCCAGAAGGCGCGCGAGCGCAGCCGGCCGCGCCGCAGCAGTTCCAAGCCCACGCCCGACCAGGCCAGCGCCGCCATGATCCAGCCGTCATACCGCGTAAACACGGCAGCCACCAACACCGCGGCAATCCAGCCTTGCAGGCGTTGGGCTTTTTCCGGGTCTTCATCCAGGCACGCGCGCCACTCCACCAGCCAGACCGCGAGCCAGATCATCTCACACAAAAACAACGGCTCGGTCATCCCCGTTGTTTGCAGATAAAGCAGGTTGGGATTCAGCGCAAAGAAGGTCAGCGTAAAAGCCGCTGCGGCAGGCTTCAGCCAGTGGCGCGCCAGTCGATAGATGCCCACGCAGCCGGCTAGGTAGGCCAGCACCGAGGGAATCATCCCGGCGATTCCGTTGGCCCACCACGCGTACACATGGACAAACGGAATCATCAACACGTGGGGCAGCGGCAGCCACACCGAGCCCAGTTGCGTAAGCCGCGGCTGGTGGCTATCGAAGACGCGGCGCGCAATGTGCAAGTGGGCGACGGCATCGCCATAATTCAGCATGGCCCCGTGCCGCCAGCTCCACACCACCGCCGCCATGGATGCCACCGCGCAGCAGGCCATCACCGCCAGGCATTCCATGCCGGAGATGGCGCCGCGCTCAATGGACTTCTCAGTCAAGGTGCGTCAACTCGCGGAACTGGATAAAGCGGTCGTCGATCTCCTTGCGCGTCAACTCCTGCAACCGCTCGGTGCCAAAACGCTCGCACGCAAACGAGCCCATCACGCTGCCGTAAAACATGGCGCGGCGGAATGCGGCGGGGGTTAGCTCGCCCTGTGAAGCCAGATAGCCGAAGAAACCGCCGGCAAAGCTGTCGCCCGCGCCAGTCGGGTCCACGACCTCTTCCAGCGGAAGCGCAGGCGCACGGAACGGATGATGCTGCGCGCCTTCGGCCTTTGGAGTAAAGCTCTCGCCGCTGAAGAAGGCCGTCGCTCCATACTCGCCGTGCTTGACCACCAACGTGTGCGGTCCCAGAGCCAGCACGGCGCGCGCCGCCTGCACCAGGTTGTTGTTGCCGGCCAGCATGCGGGCCTCAGTGTCGTTGATCAGCAGCACATCCAGCCCCTTCAACACCTCAAGCAGCGCCGGACGATGGTCGTTGATCCAGTAATTCATGGTGTCGCCGGCCACCAGCTTTACATCCGGCATCTGTTCGCGCACGCGCCGCTGCAGCACCGGGTCAATGTTGGCCAGAAACAGAAATTCCGAGTCCCGGTACGCCTCGGGAATCTTCGGCTCAAAGGCCGCAAACACATTCAGCTCGGTGTTGTGGGTCTTGGCCTCGTTCAGATTTTCCAGATACGAGCCTTCCCAGAAAAAGCTCTTGCCTGCCGTGTGCTCAATGCCGCGCGTGTCGATGTTGCGCGCCTGAAACACGGCCTCCTGCCTTCTGCCAAAATCCTCGCCCACTACGGCGATTACGCGCACATCGGTAAAGAAGCTGGCGGACAGTGAAAAATAAGTAGCCGCGCCGCCCAGGCAGCGTTCCCGCCGGCCTGCCGGTGTCTCAATTGAATCGAAGGCAACGCTGCCCACTACGGTAATCGCCATGTGTCTTCCTCTCCAGTTCGAACTCTGTCAGGTGTTGCAAAAATAATCGGTTCACACGCATGCATTCTCTGGCGCGGGATTGCCGAAAGCAGTCAGCCGCACCACAAGCGCCTACCAGCCCAAATACTTGCCGAACAGCAGGCCAACCTTTTCCTTTACCGCCGCGGGAATCGCGTCCGGCTGGGTGAGCACGGCAAACTTTGCCGCCGAGGCGCAGGCGCAGGTACGTTCGTGCGGCATGGCCGCCACCGCGGCCTTCACCACGCTCGCCGCGTTCTCAGCGTTCTTGTGCAGCACGGCCACAATCTCCTCGATGGTCACAGCATCGTGCCCTTCGCGCCAGCAGTCGTAGTCGGTCACCATGGCCACGGTGGCATAGCAAATCTCCGCCTCGCGGGCCAGCTTGGCCTCCTGCAGATTGGTCATGCCGATCACGTCCGCGCCCCAACTCCGATAGAGGTTCGACTCAGCCTTGGTGGAGAACTGCGGGCCTTCCATGCACACATACGTGCCGCCCAGCTTGCCCACCACGCCCACCTTGGCGCAGGCCTCAGCGGCGGCTTTGGCCACCGTCGCGCAGACCGGATCGCCAAAGGCCACGTGGCCCACAATGCCCTCGCCGAAGAACGTGGAGATACGAAGAAACGTGCGGTCAATGAACTGGTCAGGCATCACAAAGTCAGTGGGCTTGTGCTCTTCCTTCAGCGAGCCAACGGCCGAAACGGAGACGATGCGCTCGACGCCCAGCTTCTTGAAGGCGTAGATGTTGGCGCGGAAGTTCAGTTCCGAGGGCAGAATGCGATGGCCGCGCCCATGGCGCGCCAGAAAGGCCACCTTGCGCCCCTCCAGCTCGCCCAGCACAAAGGCGTCTGAAGGCTCGCCGAAAGGGGTTTCCACGCGCACTTCGCGCACGTTGGTGAATCCGGGCATGGAGTAAAGCCCGCTGCCGCCGATAATGCCGATCTCCGCCTCTGCCAATGCCGCTCCTCTGCAACGTGCCGCATTCCGGCACGCGTGCCTGCTTATAGCAACCACCTAAGTATAAAAGACAGAGATCAGAGATCAGGCAGAACTGACGGCTTACGGCTGCCGGTTTCGAGCTGCAAGCTGTCAGACAGGTGCGCGCAATCGAAGCTGGTCAGGCGATGCTGACCCCTGATCTCTGTATTTACCGCAGATTGAGCAGCCGAATCGTCTCCAGAAACACGTCGCCGTCGACCGTCAGGCTGTGGGCGCTGATCTTGTCCATGGTGTCCTGGGCGGTGTGGTGGTAGCTGTTGTTGGGCCCGTAGTCCAGGTCGATGACGTCGACGGAGGGCACGCCCCGCGCCACAAACGGCAAATGATCGTCCTGGATCGGCTCGTCGCGCTGAAAGAAGTAGCGGTCGTAGCCGAAGCGATGCGCCGCCTGGCCCACCAGCGTGATCAGCCATCCCGTGGAGTTGTCCTCGCGCATGACGTCCAGATCCTTGTCGCCGATCATGTCGGCCAGGATGAAGGCCTTGATGCGTCCCAGGGTTCCGTCGCGCTGCCACTTGGCGGCCAGATGCTTGGTGCCGTAGGTCGAGTCGGAGTCGGTCCAGTTCTGAATCGCCTCTTCCCCGTCGTCGAAGAGCAGCCACACCGCGTAGCCGTCGAGTTTCCTGCCGGCGGCGGTCTGCGCACGCAACTGGTCGGCAATGGCCAGCAGCAGTCCCGTGGTCGAGCCGCCGTCGTTGGCGCCGACGAAGTTGATATTTCTGAGCGGGTAGTTGGTCTCGTAGTGCGTGGCCAGGACAATCACGCCGTCCTTCTTGCCGGGAAAACGCACGATGAAGTTGCGCATGGCCACCGGACCGATGGGCGTGTTGGCCGTGAAGGCATCTTCTTCAAGCTGGTCGTGCTTGAAGTGGTCGCGCAGAAAAGCCTCGGCCTTGGCGTGATTCTGGCTGGTGGGCCAGCGCGGCCCGATGGAGACAAACTGGCGCGTGTACTCAAGCGCCTTGGCGCCGTTGAAGTGCTGCTGGGCATTGCCGGCCCCGGGAGCGGCCAGGGGGGCCAGCATCGCCAGCCCCGCCAAGGCGCTCATCCAATGCGAGCGGAAGATCATTACTCGGACTCCTTGGCCTTTTTCTTTTCTTCCCTGGCCTTCTTCTTCTCCTCTTTGGCCCTGCGGTGCGAGGGATGGACCCACCAGGCGACGCCGATGCCGATCAAGTACAGGATCAGCATGGGAACGGCATAGATGCACATGGTCCAGGGATCGGGACTGGGGGTGATGATGGCCGCCACCAGGAACACCGCAAGGATTGCGTAGCGGATGTTCTTCCACAGAAAGCGCGGGCTGACAATGCCGAACAGCGCCAGGAAAAAGATGAGGATCGGCATCTCAAAGCTGATGCCCAGGCCGAGGATGATGGAGAGGAAGAAGCTGCTGTACTCCTCAATGGTGACCATGGACGTGAAGTTGTGTCCGAAGTCCACGATAAGGATCTTGAGCGCGCCGGGCAGAACGTAGTAGTAGCCGAAGGCCGCGCCGGTCAGGAACAGGCCCACCGTGGCGCCCATGAAGGGGATGACGAAGCGGCGCTCCTTCTGGTAAAGCCCCGGCGCAATGAACATCCACACCTGAAACAGGATGAAGGGCGAGGCAAGAATCGCGCCGCCCACAAGCGAAACCTGGAGGTCGAGGTTCAGCGGGTCCATGGGGTGGGTAAACACCAGCGACTTGCCGATGTGGTTGAGCGGCGCCTGGATAAATCCGACGAACCGGTCGTGAAAGGCCCACGCTGCCAGAAAGCCCAGGCCCAAAAAGATAGCCGAGCGGACGATGCGCTTGCGCAGTTCGTCCAGGTGCTCCATCAGGCTCATGCCGGGGAGGTCCGCGCGCTTGGTCACTGCCTCTCGCGCCTTGCCGATTGCGTCGTTGGGATCAACCATGTTGGGCAGCTTGCTCCGTGACTGGTGCGCTCTGGTCCGCCACGGCTGGTTCTGCCGCCGGCTCCTCATTCACTTCCGGCACAGGCGCTGCGGCTGGAACCGGCTCGCTCACTGCCGCCTCTGCTGCCGGGCTGTAGGGCACCGGCTCACCCGTGGCCGGGGGCTGAATGCGCGGATACGTTTCTTCGGGCTGGGTCTCGGCCGCAGTCTCCGGCTGGGTCTCGGTTTCGGTCAAAGCGGGGTATGTGGCCTCATACGGATAGGGGCTTTCCGCCGTGGCGGGCACATACGCGCTGGAGGACTCTGTTCCCGAGTCCAGAATATGGGTAACCGGCTCCGGCGCAGTCTCCGCAGTCAACGCGGGCGCCTCAAGCGTCATGGTGGCCAGGCGCGCTTCTTCCTTTTTCTGCCGGTCGGCTTCCTCGGAGTTGCGCAACTCCTCTTCCATCTGGAACTTGAAGTCGTTCGAGGCTTTGCGGAATTCGTACATCAGCTTGCCGATCTGGCGGCCGATCTGCGGCAAACGCCGCGGCCCGAAGACCACCAGCGCCATCACCATCAAAATCAGCGAGTCTGCCATGCCCAGATTGGCAACCTGAATTGTCGGCAGTGTTCCCATAGAGAGCAATGATACCTGCCCGTGCTGGACGCTCACAAACGGCGCGTGTCAGGATTCAGAATGGATGCGATGTCCCTGGCGCCGTGCAAAACGCGAATGACTTCAATTCCGCCATCGGACTCCTGGTAGAAAACCAGCCATTTTTCAAATCCGGTAACGGGAAGCCGGCGCACGGAATGCAGTTGAGGATTGCGGAATTGGCAGTGCGCGCCCATCTGCGGCAGGCCTGCCAACCTTTGAGTGAGTTCAACGATTGCATCCAGAAATCGCTCGGCAGTCTCGGTACTTGCTTCGCTTGCCAAATATTCAGCGGACTCTTGAACATCTGCCCAGGCGCGCGGACGAAAGTAGATATTGTTCATATTGGCTGGTACTGAGATGCCAAAAGCGGAGCACTGCCCAATTTGTATGCGGAATTATCTCACTGTGCCGTCAAGCCCGTTTGGGCGCGGCATCACGGTTGCGCAGCCGTTGCCTCAACTGATTCCACATTTCCGGAGTAACCTCGGTCGCATTGCCGGAACTCAGTCCTTCCAGAATCCGAAACTCTAGTTGTTCCCGCTCACGGTCTTTCTGCTCCCGCCGTACCAGTGCGCGCATGAACTCCGAGACGCTGGAATAATCGCCCGATTGCACCTGGGAGTCGACAAACTCCTTCAAATTTTCCGGCAGCGAGATGTTCATGGTGGGCATGGCAGATCCTCTTGTGTCGTTCCTGGCCAGAATAGCCGCTTTGGCATAAAATGGCAAAATTTTTCATTCAAAGTTGTGCACAGTGCTAAAAAACAGCCTTTGTTGCCGATGCTTTCCTCTTCATTCCACGTCCGTGCGGCCCATTACAGATGCGTTACACTAGACACAAATGGAGCGGTTCCCACCGGCCTGGATTCCTCAGAATCCACCGGCTGCAAACCGCGTACCTCCATGTGAAAGGGCTGCAACAACCCCGTGGGTGGGGACTTTGCTCAAGCGTCCGGCGGCAACGCCGGCAACCCGGGCAAAGTCAGCGCATCTACTGCAAGCCGTTAGCTTTCAACAACCCCGTCCGCCGTCCCCCTTGGGATGGGCTGGACTGAAGGCGGAATACAGTGACCCTGGTTCTTGACGAAGAGACGGCGGCCTCGCCGCAGGCAGGCAGCGTTTGCAGCCTTGAAGACTACCTCGCGCTCCCTGACCACACCATGGATGCGCGCATTGCCAAAGCGCGCGCCAAACTGGGCGCGACCACCATCCTGCTGGGCCACCACTACCAGCGCGACGAAGTGATCCGCTTTGCCGACTTTACCGGCGACAGCTACAAGCTCTCCAAAGCCGCCTCCGAAACAGACGCGAAATACATCGTTTTCTGCGGCGTCCACTTTATGGCGGAGAGCGCCGACGTGCTGGGCCACGCAGGCCAGCAGGTGATTCTGCCCGACCTGAACGCCGGCTGTTCCATGGCCGATATGGCTGAGATCTCCCAGGTGGAAGCCTGCTGGGAAGCGCTGGAGCGCCTGGGGCTGGCGGACGGGACCGTACCGCTGACCTACATGAACTCCACTGCCGCCATCAAGGCCTTCTGCGGGGAGCGCGGCGGTTTGGTCTGCACCTCCTCCAACGCCCGCGCCGCCTTCGAATGGGCCTTTACGCGCGGCAAACGGATTCTGTTCCTACCCGACCAGCACCTGGGACGCAACACCGGCTTCTCCATGGGAATTCCGCTGAACGAGATGGTGGTCTGGGACCCATGGGCCGTCCAGATTGGCCCCGGTCAGGGCGGCCAGACGAAGGACGCTCTTGCCGCCAGCCGCATCCTGCTTTGGAAAGGCCACTGCGCCGTTCATCAGCGCTTTCTCCCCGGCCACGTGGACCAGGTGCGCGCCAAATACCCCGGCATTCAGGTCATTGTGCATCCCGAGTGCCGCTGGGAGGTCTGCCAGAAGGCCGACGCGCTGGGATCGACGGAGCGGCTCATCCAGCTTGTGGAGCAGGCCCCGTCAGGCTCCATGTTCGCCGTCGGCACGGAGATTCACCTGGTCAACCGCATGGCCAACCGCTTTGCCGCGGAAGGCAAGCGGGTCATCACCCTGGACGACACCGGCTGCCTCTGCACCACCATGTACCGCATCAGCCCGCAACACCTGGCCTGGGCCTTGGAAAATCTGGTAGAGGGCCGCGTAGTGAACCGCATTCAGGTGCGGCCGGGCGTCAAGCACTGGGCCAAGGTGGCGCTGGACCGGATGCTGGAAGTGGGGTAAAGACAGCTATTAGCTATTAGCTTTTAGCTGCCGCCGGGCTGCTGTTGTGATCATCCAAACGCGCCGTGGAGCATCCGGTCTGCCTGGGGAGCTGCGGAACTGCTCCTGCTTGATCCTCGAAAGCACCGGATCGAAGCCGGGCCAGCAAGTCCCCGGTCCGCTGAAAAATGCTGTACGCTGTTAGCTCTCAGCTAAAAGCTAATGGCTAACAGCTAACAGCTGATTCGTCGTATCCTATAGACAGGCAGACAGGCATTTTCCCCATGAAGACCTTTACTCTCGAAGAAGCGCAATCCCTGCTCCCGGTTCTCGAATCGCTGCTGAAACGCGCGACCGAGGGCAAGCAGTCCGCCGACGAGGTTGAATCCGGCCTCACCGAGCTGGCCCGCCGCATCTACCTCTCCGGCGGCATGCGGGTGGACGCGGTCAAGGTGGCCAGACTGCGCGCGGAGATGGAAAGCCACTTGAAGCTTGTCCGCGAAAGTATTGCCGAAATCGACTCCATCGGCGTCCAGGTGAAGGATCTGGAAGCCGGCCTGCTGGATTTTCCCTGCCGCATGGACGACCAGGTCGTGCTTCTCTGCTGGCGCCGGGGCGAACCCGCGATCGAGCATTGGCACACCGTCGAAGACGGCTTTCAGGGCCGCAAGCCCGTGGACGACCGCTTCCGCCGCCGCTCCGCCTCCGGTGGACGGCCCAATTAGGGCCTCCTGCTTTCCCGCATCACGGTATTCTGATAAAAACCGGTTCCTGCAGTCTGGAATCGTCCGCAGCGCCCAGGCATCTACTATGTACCTGCCTGTGTGTGAGTTCGCCATGCGGTGCATCGAGTTTCGTCCATGTTTATTGTCGCGGATCGCGATCGCAGCGTCCGCAGGTCGCAGCTAGCCCCACCAACCTGAAGGAGTCATTGATGCTTACTGTTGGAGATAAGTTCCCCGCCTTTGAATTGACCGCCGTCGTCGATATCGACCCCAAAAAGGCCTTTGAAACCATCACCGAAGACAGCTACCCCGGCAAGTGGAAGGTCGTCTTCTTCTGGCCCAAGGATTTCACCTTCGTCTGTCCCACTGAAATCGCCGCCTTCGGCAAGCTCAACCAGGAGTTCTCCGACCGCGACGCGCAGCTTCTGGGCGGCAGCATCGACTCGGAGTTTGTCCACCTGGCCTGGCGCAACAACCACCCCGACCTCAAGGACCTGCCCTTCCCCATGCTCTCCGACATCAAGCGCGAACTGTCTGCGCAGTTGGGCATTCTGGACGTCAAGGCCGGCGTCAGCCAGCGCGCCACCTTCATCGTGGACCCCGAGGGCGTGATCCGCTTCGTCTACGTCACCGACCTGTCCGTGGGCCGCAACCCGCAGGAGGTTCTGCGCGTTCTGGACGCCCTGCAGACCGACGAGCTTTGCCCCTGCAACTGGCACAAGGGCGAAGAAACCATCCACGTCTAAAAGACAGGGAACAGGGGTAGGGAATAGGGAGTAGGGAATAGGGAATAGTGGCCGGCCGGCAACTGCTGGCTGTGTACTCCTACCTATGGTTGAAAGGCACGCCGCATCGGAGTGAGGGCCTCAACTCAACCTCCATCGATCCGAAGGTCTGTTTTCTATTCCCTATTCCCTATTCCCTGTTTCTACCACCCCAGTCCTTTTGGAGCGATTTCCATGACCCTCGACGCCCTGATTGACAGCCTTCCCCCGTTCGCCAAGGACCTCAAGCTGAACTACTCCTCGCTGGTGCGCAACAACACCGAGCTGACCGCGCAGCAGTTGTGGGGAACCGTGGTGGCCACCTCGATTGCCACCCGCAGCGCCTCGCTCACCGGCCCCGCCCTGGCCGCCGCCTCAGCCCAGCTCTCCCCACAAGCTTATGAAGCCGCGCAAACCGTGGCCGCCATCATGGGCATGAACAACATTTTCTACCGCTTTCATCACCTCAGCTCCAACCCCAAGTACGCGACTATGCCCGCCCGCCTGCGCATGAACGGCCTGCGCGGCCACGGCGTGGAAGACGTGGACTTTGAGCTCTGGGCGCTGGCCGTCTCTGCCATCAACGGGTGCGGCAAGTGCGTGGACGCTCACGAAAAGGTCGTCCGCGAAAAAGGCGCCACCGAAGAACTGGTGGCTGCCGTGGTGCGCGTGGCCGCCGTCGTGCATGCCATAGGCGCGGTCCTGGACCAGGTTCTGTCCCAGGTTCAGGCTCAGGTCCAGGCCCAGGCTGAAGCCCAGCCCGCCCCGGCCGAAACTGCCGTCTGAAGCGCCGCGCCAGAACCAGGAGCCTGGCCGTAAACAGGGATCGCCGACCTCCAGGTCGGCTGTCCGGTGGGTCTACAGACCCACCGGCTGTACTGGCGCCGCTATCCTTGCTCAATTTACGGATAGGCTCTGAAGTGAGCGAAAGCTCTGCCGTGCGCGTCTCTCAATTCAGCACAACATGTGCCCTTGCCGTCTAACTCATCATCGGGACAGGACGCGTATGGACGCGATACTCTTGTGAGTTGAAACTGGCGAGCGGCCTTGCCCGTTGAGTAGTAATTGAGGAGCGGCAATGAATATTGGAAAATGGGCACGGTTGCTGTTGGCGGCAGCTCCGTTGCTGGCTGGATGCGGAGATTTCTGGCAGGCGCCCAGCGGCAGCAGCTCCACCAGCTTCACTCTTGCCAACAGCGGCAACATAACGGTGGCCCCAGGCGCAACCAGCAGCAACACCTCCACCATTACCGTGACGCCGGGGAGCTCGTTTTCCGGGACGGTTGCACTGACCTGCGCGGTAACCACGAGTATTTCGAGTGCTGTCAGTCCCACAACGTGCAGCCTTTCTCCGACTTCGCTCACGCTCAGCGCTTCCACGGCGCAATCCTCCACGCTGACGGCTACCACTACGTCCACAACGACTACGGGCGCTTACCAGCTTGCGGTTACCGGCACTTCGGGCAGTGTTGCGGCGAGTACCACCGTCTGCGTTGAGGTGACGACGGGCTCGGCCACTTGCACCTCCAACGCCGGCTCCAGCGGCATCTTCTACGTGCTGAACCAGACGACGGACCAGATCGTCGCCCTGAGCATCGCCTCCGGGCAACTGACGACCATCGGCGCCGTGACTCCGCCCTCCTCGCCCCTGGCCATCGCCGTGGCTCCCAACGATAAATTTTTGTACGTAAGCACGAATATCGGCATTTACCTCTACACCATCGGCTCCACCGGCGCGCTCACCCTGGGCAACAGCAGCCAGGCAGTCTCACAGTATGCGGCCTACACCATGCAGGTGGACGCCACCAACACATGGCTGGTGGATGCTGTCTCTGGCGTGGCCCAACTCAACGCTGTCGCCATCAACTCCAGTACGGGCGGACTGGCCACCCCTGGCGAGAGTGAGCAGCATGTTGCCCTGCCCTCCGCTTACCCTATACAACTGGCCATCTCCCCCACCGATTCCAGCACCTGCGCCGATTGTTATGTCTTTGTCGCCATGGGTTCAGGAGGGACGGAGATCATCAACTTTAATCCCGGCAACGCCAATCCCTTCGGGGGCACCGGCACCGTTGCGCTGGCAAACTCCGCAGGAGGCGCCAATACTGTGGCAGTGGACCCCAGCAACCGGCTGCTGTATGTCGGTGAGACCGCTGCTCTGCCCACCGCTACCCAAACCGGCGGGCTGCGCGCGTTCACCATCGCCAGCGGCGGCGTCACCCCGCTTGGCTCACCATACCCAAGCCAAGGGACGGGCCCCTCGTCCATCCTGCCTTCGGCGGACGGCAAATACGTCTATGTGGCCAACCAATCGGTCAGCGGCAGCGCCAGCGGCAACATCGCCAGCTTCTCCGTCGCAACCTCTGGGCTGACCTCGATCAGCAGCGTTGCTGCCGGGACCACAGGCCTGATAGGCCTGGCAGAAGACTCCACCGGCAGCTTCCTGCTGGCGGTGGACTTTGCCGGGAGTCCCGACCTGGAGGCCTACACCATGAGCTCGGGCACACTCACCTCAGTGCTGTCCAGCACCACCGGGACCGACCCTGTCGGCGCTATCGCCATTGCCGCCGCGCCGTAAACACTGTCGTCCGTTGCCAGTGTTCCGTTCTCGGCAAAACTGCCGGCAACTGAACACTGGCAACTGTTCCACAGTGCTATCCTCTAGTGGAACGCCACCGGTTGTGTCCACGCAATTTTCAATCTCATTCGTCCCTCTCGTCAGGCGCCGCGGTGCTGCAGCGAAGCTATTGAGTACGCTGCCGTTGCTGGCTGCGTTCTGCCTTCTGGCGCTGGTCACGGGCTGCAACCGCTTTCACCACCAGCAGCACGAGATGGTGTATGTCGCGGTGCGCCAGGTGTACCTGCGCGACCGGGTCGCGGCGGTCTCCAATCGCGTGGCCGAGGTGGTCAACGGCCAGCAGCTTGAGGTTGTCGAACACGGCCGGCGCTTCCTCAAGGTGAAGACCGCAAAAAACGAGATCGGCTGGATTCAGGACCGGGCTGTGATTGACGCCAAAACCGGCGATGCCTTTACCCAGCTTGCCGGCCTGCACCAGAAGGACCCGGTGGTGGCCACCGCCATCCTGCGCGACGACCTTTATCTGCACCTGCTGCCTGGCCGGGACACGGAGCATTTTTATCTGCTCCAGGAAAACTCCAAAGTTCTGCTTCTGGCCCGCGCCTCGGCTCCCAAGTCGCCCGCACCGGGTTTCTCTGCGCCTCCACAGCCTCCTCCGCCCAGCGAGCCCAAGCCGCCCGTGACGGCAAAACCGCCTGCGCCTCACGCCGCCGCAGTGCCTGCCCCCGCCAAACCCGAAGCTCCCCCGGCAGACGAACCCCCGGTCACCATGGAAGATTGGTGGCTGGTGCGCGACAGCCAGGGACACAGCGGCTGGCTGCTGGCCGGGCGCGTGGATGTGGAAGTGCCCGACGAGGTTGGCGCCTATGCTGAAGGCCAGCGCATCATCGGCGCCTACGTGCTCACCAACGTCCACGACTCCGAGGCCACCACCCCCAACCAGCAGGTTCCGGAATACGTGATGGCGCTCAGCCAGCCCAAATCCGGCCTGCCCTACGATTTCGACCAGGTGCGCGTCTTCACCTGGAGCATCCGGCACCATCGCTATGAGACCGCTTTCCGGGTGCATCCCATTCAGGGCTATCTGCCCCTGCGCATCTCATCGCAGCCCGGCCCCGGCGGCAGCATCCCCACCTTCAGCTTCCTGCTGGCTTCCGGGCAGAGCATCTCCACCGATCCGGCCACCGGCATCACGCGCCCCGTCTCTCCGCGCACCATCAACTACGAGATGATCGACACCCGCGTGCAGCGCATCGGCCCCGACCTGGCGCCCATTCCCATTACCCACGAAGGGGACGCCAAGGGCAAAGAGAAAAAGCCGGATAAAAAGAAGCGCAAATAGTCCGCTGGATCTCATTGATTCTGCTTTTTTGAGTGGAAGATCCTGACGGGATCTGGGACAGCCGGCGTCTCTACGCCCGCTTGCGCAGGGCCAGTTCTACGACACGCTGCATCTCGGCTTCCGGGGCGGGCTTGCCAGTCCAGATTTCGAACTGGCGGGCGCCTTGCTGGACAAACATTTCCAGGCCGGACACGGTGGCAAGGCCGCGCTCTTTGGCCAGCTTCAGCAGCGGCGTCTCCAGCGGGTTGTAGACCATGTCGAAGACCAGGCCCGCGTTCAGCTCGCTCTCCTTGATGGGCAGTTCCTGCTTGAAGCCCGCCATGCCGCAGGGCGTGGTGTTGATGAGCACGTCAAACTTGCTTTTGGCGAACTGCTCATGCTTCAACGACTTTGCCTTGGCCTGTTTGGCCAGCGCGACGGCTGTCTCGTGGGTGCGATTGACGATGAAGACCTCCGCGCCTTGCTCAACCAGGCCGAAGACCGCGGCCCGCGCCGCGCCGCCCGCGCCCAGAACGGCAATGCGCGCGCCCCTCAGCTTGAGGCGTTTTTCCAGTGGCCTCACCACGCCGGCCACATCGGTGTTGAAGCCGTAGAGCTTGCCGTCGGCGCCGGTGCGCAGGGTGTTGCAGGCTCCGATGCGCGCGGTGAGCGGGTCCATATTGGCCAGGTGCGGCAGCAGTTCCTGCTTCAGCGGCATGGTCACGGCCACCCCGCCCAGCGGCAGCTCGCGGACCAGGGTCAGCAGGTCGTCCAGCGCGCGCACTTTCAAGGGCAGCATCACGGCGTTCACGCTCTCGCGGCGGAAGGCGGTGTTGTGCATGAGCGGGGAAAGCGAGTGGGCAATGGGGTTGCCGGCCACGCCGAAGATGCGTGTTGCCTGGTCAAGATGCTCCACGCGGTAAAGGTCCAGCAGCGTCCGCGCCGTCACCTGGCCGGGTGCGGTTTCTGCCCCCTCGCTGAAGGCGGCAAAGGTGAACTCCGCTCCGGCGCGCGGCCCCAGGACGCGGCTGACCAGGCCCTCCTCGCCCATGGCGATGCCCACCACATGCGATGCCAGAGAGCGGTCTTCGATGAGCTTGAGGACGGCCAGGTTGTCCGTAAGCGAGCGGGCCGTGGAAACCACCTTGATGAAGTCCGGCTCGAAAGCGGCAATCCGGTTCGCGGCCTGCTCCAGTCCCTTGGTCCGGGTAAAGTCGTGAAAGCTGATCAGCAGCGCAGAGCCAACTGCCCGCAGCCCGTCCCGGAATTTTGCCAGTTGCGCCGGCCTGGCTTCCTCGGTCGATTCCACTTCAAGATCGACGATGGCGCAGCCGGCTTCGGCGGCTTTGAGCAGCACTTCGAACTCCGAAGTCAAAGACCCTGCGAAGTGCCCGCCAAAGGCCTTGCGGCGGCAGGTGGCGATGGCTACAACATCCCGGCGCCCGGCCAGGAAATCCTTCACTTTGGGCAGCGCGGCAGCCGGCTTGGCCAGCGAATCCAGCCGCAACTCAAGAAATTTGGAGTCGTGCAACGCCTGCTCCGCCCGCTCGATCATCTCGGCCGGAGAGCCGGCCTGAATGGCGATGCAGAGCTTGTCCACGCGCAGTCTTGGGACCGCCGGTGCGGGAGCTGATTCAGCCGTGATGGAACCGGAACGAGGCATACGCGTCAATTGACGCATCTTAATGTGGATTCGGTTGGGATGCAACAAGATAAGGCAATTTTGCGCAATTTAAACGCAGGCTGCGCCTGAACCCGGCCCACTGTGGCAACCTAGAACTTTGGAGGAGTTAGCCCACGATGCCCGCTGAGAACCCCGCTGCCGCCGCACCTGAAGACCTACACGCCTGGAATGCAGGCGGAGCCACGTCCGCCGAAGCGCTCACAGCCTGGGTGAGCGCCCGCCTGGCGGCCTACGAGGCCTCTCTGGCGGAACTGCTGGCTGTCGTTGGTCCGCGCACGCCGGAGAACTCCCTGCTGCGGTATGACGCAGCCCTTGAGCAGCTCAACCTGGCCGGAGCTCAGGCCGGAGTTCTGAACTCCGTGGCCGCCGCACGGGAGGTCCGGGACCAGGCCCAGCATGAAGCGCAGCGGGTGGCCATGGCGGGCAGCGCCCTGAGCCTGAACCGTGCCGTCTATGAAGCTCTGGCGGCCGTCGATCTGGAGGGCTCGAGCGAAGCCACGAAGCATTACGTAGAGCGCACGCTGCTCAGCTACCGGCTGGCCGGCGTGGACAAGGACCAGGCCACACGCGACCACCTGCAGCAGCTGCACGAGAAGGCTACACGGCTTTCGCTTGAGTTCAGCCGCAACATCCAGGAGGGCGCCAAAACCATTGAGGCTACGCCAGCCGAGCTGGACGGCCTGCCCGCCGACTACCTGGCGCGCCACCAGCCAGACGCGGAGGGCCGCGTCACCCTGACCACCGACCAGCCCGACATGCAGCCGGTCATGACCTTTGCCACCGGAGCGGCGCTGCGCGAACGGATGTTTCTGGCGTACAACACCCGCGCCTACCCGGCCAACAAGCGGATTCTTCTGGACCTTCTGGCCACGCGGCAGGAGATTGCGACGGTTCTGGGCTTCCGCAGCTGGGCAGACCTGGCCACGGCCGACCAGATGATGGGCTCGGCAGGCAATGTGCGGACGTTTCTGGCCAGGCTGGACGAGGCGAGCCGCGAGGGCGCACGGCGCGAGTACGAACTGATTCTGGACTTCGCAGGCAAGCGGCAGCCCGGCTTGACGGCCATTGAAATTACCAGCCGCGGCTACTGGTATGAGCAGTTCCGCCGCGCCACGTTTGATTTCGACTCGCAGTCGGTGCGGCCTTACTTTCCCTACGCGCAGGTGGAGGCCGGCGTGCTGGAGACGGCGGCGCGGCTGTTCAAGATCGAGTTCCGCCGCTCGACGGCTGCAGCCTGGCACCCGGACGTTTCCGTCTTCGATGTCTTCGACGGCGGCAACCAGGTGGGCCGGTTTTATCTGGACATGCACCCGCGGGAGGGCAAGGACAAGTGGTTTTCCGCCGCGCCCATTGTGACCGGGGTGCGCGGCCGCGCCCTGCCGGAAGCCGCGCTGATCTGCAACTTCCCCGGCGGCGAGATGGAATCCAGCACCAGCGAATCCAATCAGCACAACGATCCGGGATTGCTGCAATACAACGACGTGGTGACTTACTTTCATGAGTTCGGCCACCTGATGCACGCCATTCTGGGCGGTCACACGGAGTGGGCCGGACTTTCAGGATTTGCGACGGAGGGCGATTTCATTGAGGTGCCCTCGCAGATGCTGGAGGAGTTTTTCCGCGATGAAAGCCTGCTGCAGGGCTTCGCAAAGCACTACGAGACCGGCGAGATTCTGCCATCGGAAACCATCCGGAAGATGAAACTGGCGGGAGCTTTCGGGCGCGCGGACTGGGTTCGTTCGCAACTCTTCTACACCACGCTCTCGCTGGACCTGCACGACCAGGATCCCGCCGGGCTGGACCTGGACGCCACCACCAGGCGGCTTCACGAGGCTCTGCAACCGTGGATCTGGATGGACGGCAACCGCATGTATGCGAGCTTCGGCCACCTGACCGGCTACTCGTCGAACTACTACACCTACGCCTTCGACAAGGTCATCGCGCTGGACTTCTTTGCCCAGTTTGACCCGCGCGATTTGCTGGGCTGCGAGGCCGGCAGCCGCTATCGCAAGACGGTTCTGGAGCAAGGCGGATCGAAGCCGGGGCGGCAGATGGTGCGTGACTTCCTGGGCCGCGACGAGGAATTTTCAGCGTTCAGCAAGTGGCTGAATGAGGAGTTTGAAGGGGAGCTTCCCGCCTCAAATTCCTAATAATTGACGCCTGTAGCCATAATGGCTACACTGAATCTCGGAGGTGCTCAATGCGCCAAGTGTCACTGCGTGAGTTCAGAACTCGCGGGGTCAAGGCCTTGAAGGAAGTCCCTGCGGGAGAGACCACTCTTCTGGTTGGCCAGAAGGGCCCTGCGTTCTTCCTCGTCCCAGTTTTTGGCGATGTTGTTAAAGAAGATCGCGAACTTCGGCGTGCGATGGCGCTGGCCAGTTTACGAGAGGGATGGCGTCTTGCTGAAGAGTCAGGAACCAGCCTGGCAAGCAACGAAGATATTGAAGCAGAGATAAACCGCATTCGTAGATCCCCTGGGGATGAGCGGGAATGCGCTTAATTGTTCTCGATAGCAATGTAATCGTCTCTGCTGGTATCAGTCCCGCCGGACCGCCTGCAAAGATCGTGGCGAATCTCGTGTTGAGCGGCATGATTCATGTCGTGACCAGCCCAAGAGTCGCGGCAGAATACAGGGAAGTTGTCCGGCGTGCCAAGTTCCATCGTTATGGGTTTCCTCCTCTTTGGTTGGAGTACTTGATTGAGGAAAGCATGCGGCTTCCGGACCCCGAATCATGGTCTTCCATCTGCCCCGACCCGAAAGACACTCCCTTTATCGCCTTGGCGCACGCAGCCGGGGCCTGGCTTGTGACAGGAAATCTCAGACACTTTCCCGAACCAGTATGCAATGGAGTGACAGTGGTCTCGCCGGCTGATTATCTGGCACATCTCGTAGGTGAATAAATCGGCTTTGTGTGAATCGGTTCGTATTTAAATTTAGAGTTGCGCCGCTGGCGACCGTATGTGTATTGGTGAACCGCTCCAGCGTTCCGCTATGATGGAGCCGCGATGGCAAACACACAGGACTTCCAAGGCAAATGGGCGCTGGTCACCGGGGCCAGCTCAGGAATAGGCGCGGCGCTGGCGCGGGAACTCGCCGGCTTCGGCGCAAAACTCATTCTCACCGCGCGCCGCAAAGACCGGCTTGAAGCGCTGGGAGCAGAACTCGCGGCCAAAGGGACCGAGGTGCGCATTGTCACGGCGGACCTGAATGATCCCGCCGCGCCGCAGCAGCTTTACGACGCCACGGAAGGCGCGGGCCTCTGCGTGGACATTCTGGTCAACAACGCCGGCCTGGGCCAGTACGGCGCCTTTTATCAAAGCCCGGTGGAGCAGGAACTGAGCCAGGTGCGCGTGAACTGCGAAGCCGTGGTGCGGCTTTCGCGGCTGTTTGTGCCGCGCATGGTGGAGCGGCGCCGGGGCTGGGTGCTGATCCTGGCCTCGACCGCCAGCTTTCAGCCCGTTCCCTACATCACAACGTATTCCGCCACCAAGGTCTTCGACCGCTTCTTCGCGCTGGGCCTGGCAGCGGAGGTTGCCCGCTTCGGCGTCAAAGTGACAGCGCTCTGCCCGGGGTCTACGGAGAGCGAGTTCTTTGAAGTGGCCCATGCCGAACTCTTCAAGGCCGGCGGCGTGCAGCCGGCCCCGGATGTGGCCCGCCTGGCCGTGGCCGCACTGGCTCGCGGCCAGCGCACCATTCTGCCCAGCCTCAGCGGCAAGATCAGCGCTTTTATGGTTCGCTTCCTGCCCGTGGGCCTGATCACGTATTTCGTTGAGAAGGCGGCGCGGCCAAAGTCGAGTGCGGCCTGATACACACTCCGCCTGAGAGACGCACGCCGGCCCGTTTACCGGGGGCGCAATTCCCTGCACTGGAATTATTGGGAGTTGCTGCCGGCGGCAAGGCCCTGCCGCCGACTGAACTACTTGTTCAGGATGGTGAAGGAGTTGAAGAAGCGCGTCACGTCCTGATCGCGCCGGGCGCTGGCCGAGGGGAAGGCCGCAATCAGCATGTACAGGCGTGAGCCGGCATAGATCAGCCGGGAGTTCATGACGCCTCCACCCACGTTGCGTGCCGCAAATTCCCGTGCGGGAAAGCTCTGAATTTCGTTCTTGCTTTCGCTCATCAGGGAAGTTTGCGTGCGCAGCAGGGCATCGTCCCGGGCCGTATCCAGCGTGAGTTGCGGACTTCTTCTGCTCACGCGCATCACCGGTGGATTGTCCGCCCAGGCTACTGAAAATGTGGTCTCGGCGTCGGCGTTGGAGTAGATCATGTTGACCTGATCCGCTCCGCCCTGCTCGTTGTAGGCGGGAATCTGGATGTCTTTGACGTCGGTGGGCATCTCCACCTTGAAGCCTTCCGGCGTGCGGTCCACCTGCTGCCAGACAATGTGCGCCGGGTGCGCCGCGGTGGCGCTTATGTCGGTAGGCACGCCGTCATCGGCCCCGGAACTGGTCGAGGATACGAGTCCCAGCTCCTGCCGGTGCAGGTAGACGTAGACGCCCGCGAGGATCAGGATCCCCAGCAGGACGATGTATTGCCACCGCTTCACACTTAAGAGAGTGCCAATTCCACCTGATAGATGCAAGTTGATTATTGCTGTTTTGTATACGAGGGGTGCCAGACAGGTAAAACGGCGGGACGGCGAAATCCACAGGCCGGAATAATTTTTTTCAACGGAGCATACCTGCAGTGCAACCTTTTCTTTCTGGCCGCATCTCACTATGTAACAAGCAGAGGCTTCCCCGAATTTCTTCCCCACCTAGAAGGTACCCACGCCTTTTCAGGTCCTTCACGGACCCCTTTCCTCTAAGCCCCCCTGGACCCCCTCCTCCAAATGCCTCTCGAGCGGGCCTGCCGGAAGGCAGGCCCATTTGCTCTGCTTGAAATCCTCATAGCCTGCGGCTGGATAGAATGGGAGAGATGCGGTCTGCTTCCACCCCCAACGCTCATCCCGACCCTGAAGTCCAGGCGCTCGATGCCCTGTATCTAGAGGCTGGCCTGGTGCGCAACCTGCGCGGCAAGGCTGGCGGCGTTACCCGCCGCGTGCGCATGGAGCGCGCCGCGCCGGAAGAGCTGTTGAAGCCCGCGCCCGCGCCCCACGTGGCTGCCAACGGCGTCCAGTGGCTGGCGGCTCCCGCATGGCAGAAGCCGGGCCGGCAAAAAATCCCCTGGCTGTGGCACGGTTTCAGCACCCGCTTGGGCGGTCTCAGCCGCTGCTACTGCGCGGAAGACGCGCCGGGCGAACTGAATCTTGGTTTTACCGGCGATGACGGCCGGGAAACGGTTGCCGCCAACCGCCGGCTTCTGGCCGAGGCGGTCACGGGAGACCCGGCCACGCCGCTGCTGACGCTCCGCCAGTTTCACTCGAACGTCCTGGTGGTTGCCACAGCGGCCGACGCTGCCCACGAACGCCCCTGGAAAGCCGGGGTCCCCGGCGACAGGTCTTCGTCGCTGGGGTGGAAAGCCGATGGACTCATCACCGATGAACCGGGCCTGCTGCTCGGCATCCAGACCGCCGACTGCATCCCGGTGCTGGTGGCCGACCGCAAGCGCCGGGTGGTGGCAGCCTTCCATGCCGGCTGGCGGGGAACCGTGAAGCGCATCGTGGAAACCGGCGTGGGCCGCATGCGGCTGGAATTCGGCTGCCGCCCTGAAGACATGGTGGCCGCCATCGGTCCCGGCATCGGCGCCTGCTGCTACTCCGTGGGCGAAGAGGTGCTTTCCAGCTTTGAGTCGCAGTTTATCTATGCCCGGGAGCTGTTTCACGAGGTCGAATCCGCCGACGTGGTGCGGAACAAGTACCCCATGCTGTTTCTGACGCAGCGCGCGCCCGGCCACTCGCCCATGGGCCCCAGCCTGCACCTGGACCTGGTGGAGGCCAACCGCCGGCAGTTGATGGACGCGGGCCTCAAACCCGGCTCCATTCAATCGGTGGGCGGCTGCACAAACTGCCAGACGGATATGTTCTTCTCGCATCGCGCCAGCCAGGGGCACGCCGGACGCATGATGAGCGTCATCGGCATGCGCAAAACTGCATCCCGGTAGAACCTGCACCCATGCACAAATCGAAGCAGGCGCAAACAAAACCGCCCTACCTCAGACAAGCTGAGGCAAGGGCGGCCGTTTCATCTGGTTGGCGGGATGGGCGCCCGGTCAGGAAGCTTTGGCAGCCTCGCCCGGGTTCACCAGGTCGCGAAGCTCCTTGGACGGCTTGAAGTAGGGGACGCGCTTGGCTGGAACATCCACGCGCTCGCCGGTCTTCGGGTTGCGGCCAATGCGGGGATTGCGCTGGCGGATGCGAAACGAACCAAAGCCGCGAATCTCAATCTTGTCCCCGCTCTGCAGGGCTCCAATCACGGAACCGAAGATGGTCTCTACAATGACCTCGCCGTCGCGGCGCGTCAGATCACCCAAGCCGGTCACCTTTTCCACCAGATCTGCCTTTGTCATAGCCTCTAGGCCTCCGCTCACAGAATAACCGGATTGTGCTTGGGAAAGCGCGAAAAAAACAAGTCCTCTTGTAGAATTTAGCCTTTGCGCATCAGCAAGTTGCCGGAAATCGACCGCGGAATTCAAATTGCATATCCACAGTTCGCCCGGTGCGGTATGATGTGCTGAGTCTTTTCCTGGATGCCAGACCCGGCCCTCCCTACCGGCGCCTAGTCCAGCGGTGGTACTTGGCGTGACACAGTTTCCAAAGTGCAGTATCGTCATCCCGGCCTACAACGAGAGCGCCCGCATCCAGGCAGCGCTGCAGTCGGTGGTTTCCTGCATCCGCGAGCGCGGTTGGGATGCGGAGGTCATCGTAGTCAACGACGGCTCCCGCGACAACACTGCTGAAGTAGTCCGGGCGTTTGCCGCGAATGCCCCGGAAGTCCACCTGCTGGAAAACCCCGGAAACCGCGGCAAAGGCTACAGCGTGCGCCACGGGCTGTTGCAGGCCCGCGGAGAAGTGGTCATGTTCACCGACGCCGACCTCTCCGCGCCCATCGAGGAAGCGGAACGCCTCTTTGCCGCCATCGCCCAGGGAGCGGACATCGCCATCGGCTCGCGCTGGCTTGAAAAAGGACGCCAGACCCATCGCCAGCCCCTTTACCGGCAATTTTTCGGCCGCTGCTTCAACGCCGTCACGCGCCTGGTGATGGGCCTGGATTTTGCCGATACGCAGTGCGGCTTCAAGGCCTTTACGCGCGCCGCGGCCCAGACCGTCTTCCAGTTGCAGACCATCGAGCGCTGGGGCTTCGATCCGGAGATTTTGTTTATCGCCGTCAAGCGCGGCTTCTGGATCATCGAAGTGCCGGTAAGCTGGGCCCACGACGAACGCACCCGCATGAGCTACCTCAAAGACGGCATGAAGATGCTCGAAGAGATCGCCATCATCCGCTGGAACGCCCTGCGCGGACTGTATGGCAAGCAGGTTGTGCCCATTCGCCGCGACAAGCCGCAGGCGTAACTCCGTCCCGCCATGCGCCACGGCAAGTGGGTGCGCATCGGCGCCAAACGCTTTCAAATACCATATCCTGAGACTTTTCAACAAAGCCCCACGTCCCTCAACACAGGCGGAGTCATTGCTTTCTCCGCCGGCATTTTCCAGACTCTACGGAGGAGACCTATGTTTCGCAAGCTACTGCTCGCAGCTCTATTCCTTACCCTCGGTTCCGTCGCCGTTCTAGCCGCTGATTTCGGCGGCAAATGGACCGCCGACATTACCACGCCCAGAGGCACGCAAACCGTAACCTTCGACTTTCACATCGATGGCGCAGCCCTGACCGGCAAAGTCACCAGCCCGCGCGGCGAAGGTGAAATCTCGGAAGGCAAGATCGATGGAGACAACATCTCCTTTGCCCAGGTCATGAACTTCAACGGCAACGAGATGAAGATTGTCTACACGGGCAAGATTGCCGGAGACAGCATCAAGTTCACCCGCACCATGGGCGATCGTCCGGCGGTGGAGTTCACGGCCACGCGGGTCAAGTAAGACGCCGCGGGTTTACTGTTCCTGAAACAAAAGCGAGTGCCCCCGGTCCCAAGTAGCGGGACCTGTGGCACTCGCTCATTTGCGGCTCGTATTGGGGGAGCACCCGCCTGCCGGGCCAATCGTCTATAGCAGGTCTAGGATGCTCTGGATTGAGACGGACTGTGCCTGGGCCACTTCGACGAGAATCCCATGAAATGTACCTATCTTCATCGGATTATGAAGCGGAACCGTGATGGAATGGGCAGGCGGATCTTCATGGAAAAGCCTCACATGGCTTCCCTTCTGCCGAATTACGCTATAGCCAATGTGTTTCAGTGCGCGTATCAGTTGGTCAGCCGAGACCTCGCGCGGCAGTTTCATGCAGCCTCAACCGCAATCAGTTCATCTTTGACAAAATGCAGTTGGATGATCTTGGGAGTTTCAGCCACACCCTCAAAGTGGAGGCTGGCCGCCTCCCGCACGTTCTGGCGTAACTCCTCCCAGGTTTCGGCCTCGGTAAAGATCGCGTGCCCCAGCGCCCGCGCCACGTAGCCGCCTTCCTCTGCCTCGCGCACCTCGAAGATCAGTTCCATGCAAACAGCATAGCGTAAAAAGCTGCATTCGGCTGCATGATTGCTGCCCACTGCTTGAGGCCGGTGCTTTGAATTGGAACCGGAAAACGGCTTGGCGGGATTTCATGGTCTTCCACCCTAGTGACAAAGACAAGAGCGTCGCAAGGAAGGGCGCCCCCGGCTCTCTTGCCTTACGCCGTTGCCGCGTTAGCCACGTTCTGCAACCCGCGCGCTTCAATCTCAAACTCGCGAATCTTGTACTTCTGAATCTTGCCCGACAGCGTGGTCGGAAAGCTGTCCACAAAACGAATGTGCGCGGGAATCTTGTAGTAGGCTATCTGGCCCTGGCACCACTCGCGGATCTCTACTTCAGTAGCTTCCGCGCCCGGCTCCAGCCGCACCCAGGCGGCCACAATCTCGCCCAGCCGCGCATCGGGAATGCCCACGACCTGCACCTCGCCCACCTTTGGGTGGGTGTAGAGAAACTCCTCCACCTCGCGGGGATAGATGTTCTCTCCACCGCGAATAATCACATCTCTGGACCTACCGGTCAGGTGGATGCAGCCGTCCGGGCGCATGATGCCCAGGTCGCCGGTGTGCAGCCAGCCGTCGGTGTGGATCACCTTCGCCGTGCCTTCCGGATCGCCATCGTAGCCCTTCATCACCACAAAGCCGCGGGCGCACACTTCGCCCTGCTGGCCGGTGGGCAGGGTTTCTCCGGTCACGGTGGAGACGATTTGAATTTCAGTCTGGGCCATGGCCCGCCCCACGGTGTTGACGCGCACCTCGATGGAATCGCCGGCGTCGCTCAAGGTGCACACCGGCGAGGTTTCCGTCTGGCCGTAGGCGATGATCAGTTCCTTGCAGTTCATCTCGTCGAGGACGCGATTCATCAGTTCGATGGGGCAGGGCGCGCCCGACATCATGCCAGTGCGCAGGCTGGTCAGGTCAAAGCTCTTGAAGTCGGGCAGCGCCATCTCCGCCACGTACATGGTCGGAACCCCGTAAAGCGAAGTTCCCTTCTCCTCCTGGACAGCCTTGAGCGTGGTATGCGCCTCGAAGGTCCAGTTGGGCAGAATCAGGGCCGCGCCGGAGTTGAGCGCCGACATGGTGCCGATCACGCAGCCGTAGCAGTGAAAGAACGGCATCGGCATCACGATTTTGTCGATTTCCGTGTAGTGGAAGCCCTGCGCTAGGAACTGCCCGTCATTCACAACGTTGTGATGGGTGAGCATCACGCCCTTGGGCAGCCCGGTGGTGCCGCTGGTGTACTGAATATTGGCCACGTCGTCCACGGCCACATGATCGGGAAGCTGGCCGGGAGCATCCAGCAGCGCCGGCCACTCGGGCGAGTCGAAGTAGATGATATGTTCCAGTTCGACATCGAGCCCATAGCGCGCCCGCGCCAGAATGTCCTCGTAGTCGGCGTGCTTGTCCTTGTGCCACAGGAACAGCGCCTTCATGCGGGACCCTTTGAGGGTGAACTGCAACTCGTGAGAGCGGTAGGCCGGGTTCACATTCACCAGCGCCGCTCCGGCGCGCGCGCAGCCCATGTGCATCATGACCCACTCGATGCAGTTGGTGGACCACAGGCCCACGCGGTCGCCTCTGCGGACGCCGAGCGACCAAAGACCGCGGGCCACGCGGTCGGCTTCCTCGCTCAACTCAGCCCAGGTCAGACGCCTGGATTGATGGCACGAAGCCACCGCCAGACGGTCGGGATAACGGTCCGCGGTCCGGTGCAGCAAATCGCCGATGGTCAATTCCAGCAGAGGGCGGCTGGGGCCGCGCGAGTAACTCAACATACGAAGTTCTTCTTCAACGGGCATGGGTCTGTCTTCAAGACAACGAAGGGCAGTGTACACCAGCGGACCCCAGCAAAAAGTGTGATTCAGCACACAAATCACAGGCGGATGCACGTTGCCTGAAGCAGACGCACACCCTTGCGCCGGGCGCCGCATTTTTAGATTTCGTCCGGCGGGAAACAGCCAGGCCCAATCCTGAAGGAATTGACCCGGCGCCTGCGGCCCCTACACTTCCGTCTCCGACTCGCGCGCCGCGTCGTTTTCCATGCGGGTCAGGATGGATTGCATCTGCTTGAACTCCGTCCGCCCGTGGAGAGGTTCCAGGCGCGGATCGGCGAGCATTTGGAAGAACCATGGGCAGCGTGCCTCTTCCGCCGTGCGCAGTTCCACAAGCGCTGCATCATGTTCACCCAGGGCTACATGGACGGCCGGCGTAAACGATCGAAGGACAAAGCGCTCCCGGCTCAGCCATTGCAGGCGTTCCAGAATGACGCGCGCCTCGTCCCCGCGGCCCGCGCAGGCCAGCGCATAGGCGTGGACGGCGGTGGCCAGGTCAAAATACGGCAGACGCTGAGCCAGATCGCGGGCAAGCTCAATTCCCTGCGCCGCCTCTCCGCTGAACGACATCAGCATGGCTCCGTACAGCTTGGCGCCTTCATGGTCAGGAAACTGGGCGATGGTGTGGCGGATGCACTCCAGGCTTTCGGCCCCCTGCCTGTTCAGATGGAGCGCCCAGGCCAGGCGGGCATGCAGCCAAGGCGAAAAGGGATCAAGCTTTATGGACGCGCGCAGCATCGCGATCGCTTCGCCAAAGCGGTGCCGGCTGAGCGCCATCATGATGCGTACGCGCGTGGTCCAGGGATCGTGGGGCAGATGCGCTGTCAGCGAGAACGCATGGAGCGCCGCAGGCAGATTATGGTCCACATGGAAGCTCACCCAGCCGATCGCCGGCAGCATGGCTTCGGCGCGTGCGGGAAGATCCTCAAACATCTCTTCACTCAGACGGCCGGAACCTGTTGCGGCCATCGCGGAGGCCGGGTTCCCCATTTCTGCCGTACGGCGCACCAAATCCGCGGCTACGGCCGGCGCCATGAAGCCAAAGAACGATTGGGTCACGCACAGATTCACAAGATCCACCCGCGCGGCAATCAGTGAAGGATCGAGTTCGACCGCCCGCAGCAGGTGCTGCAATCCATCCTGCATCCGGTGGCGTTCCAGGGTCTGCCATTCATGGTGTGCACGCTGGAATATTTCGTACGCCTCCCGGTGCTCGGCGCCGTTTTCGTTCCCGGAGTCGGGCGCGGCGGCCGCGGCAATGGTCAAGCCTCCGGATGGGGCATCGCCACCACCCCGGTTGCCGGCGATGCCGGTGTGCAGACGGAACGCCAGGCTGTTGACCAGTTCCAATTCCAGCCCCGCGATGCGGCTTTGTTCCACCAGCAGATCTTCAACCCAGATCTGGGTTTCATCCGCAACCCGGATCATCTCAGCCCGCAGCCGGTAATGCGAGGGCAAGGCGCGCACGCTTCCCGTCAGAACCAGGTCGGCCTTGAGCATTTGGCCAACCCGTTGCGCGCTGAGCCCGCGGTGGGCAAGGGTAAACACTGAATCCTGGGCCAGTACAGAGACCACGGGATGCTCTGCGCCGCTCATCCGGGCAATGGTCTCCTCGGCTATGGCCGAGCCAAGATGCTCGGGAACTCCGTACTCGGCAACGAAGGGCAAAATGGCCAGCCGCGGGAGCGCGCCGTCCGGCTTGCCGCCAAGCGGCCGCACTTCGGCTGAAAAGCGGTATCCGCGCTTGTAAACGGTCTGGATGCACTCTTCCGGCTCGAGCCTGGCGCGCAAGGAAGAAAGGCACTTGGGAACGCTGTCCGCAGTCACATGCACATCGCCCCACAGGGACTGGCGCAACTGCAAGGGAGACACGATTTGACCGGCATGGGCCAGCAGCAGACGCAGCGCCGCCAACTCTTTGGGAGGAAGATGAACCAGTGTTTCTCCACGAAAGAGAGTGCCATCGGCTTGCAGCCGGAAGCCGTCAAAGGAGAACCCAGGATTTTCACTCTCGCGGCCAGATTCGGTCGCCGGGGGCACCGGGGCAGGGGAGCCGGGTACTGCTGTTGACGGCTTTAGCATCCGATCCACGCGCTCCTCGGAATCTTGGTCAACCTGTCTGCCGGTGCTTCCCCATTCGTCCAAGACGATGGGCACACACAACAGGCATTGCAGAGACTGGGCGACGGGACTATTCAGGTAATAAGAATGAACAGCAATCCCGGCAAAAATCTGCGATACGTGTTTCCAGTGTTTTGGTTGACACGCTGATTATCCACGTTTTGATGGCCGTGAGCAGACGTATTTTATGTCTTTTTTCCGCTTGAAGTAATAAAAATGTGGTTACTAAATTACTAAACAGTAAACATTGTCAAGCGTACGCAACTCTCTCAATATTTGGCATTTGAATGCCTTTTCATGGATAAATCACGCAAGCCGTGTTCAAAGTGCGCATCGCCCTTGAGCGGGACGGCATGGAGGTGTAAATAAATCAGTCGATTTGCCTGTTTACCCATCCGCAATGCCTGGACGGGAATCGGTAATCGATCACCGTCAGGCGGTAACCATGCGTGGCATCGAAATGTGATTTGAAGCGACCTGGTTTTCCACAGGCCTTGCCGGCCGCCGAATCCGTAGGCGCCTTCATGCAGCCAACCTCAACTAGAAATCACCGGGAAGATTCCGGCCTTTGCACCCGATCGTCCCTGAGTCGATACCCCGGAGCATCCCTGCAGGCAGGGAGACTTGCAGGCAGACTTCAGAAATCCTTCAGAAGTTGGAAGGCTCCGGTCTGCCAGACTAGGTGAGAACCTGTCCCCAGGTTCGATTGGAGTGGACAATGGCAAAATCTGTTTCCTACGCCCAGTGGTCGCTGGAGCCTTACTGCATTGGCATGAAGCTGCGTTCCCTGCGCACCCGCAAGCGGCTCACGCTTTCACGGCTGGCGGCTGAGACCGGGCTTTCCACCGCGCTGCTCTCCAAGCTGGAGACGGACCGCATGATTCCCACGCTGCCCACCCTGGCCACCATCAGCCGGGTCTACGGCGTGGGCATGAGCTACTTTTTTGCCGAGCCCGCGCAGCACACGCTCTCCATCACCCGCAAGGCCCACTTGCAGGGCAACGGGCGCGGCCCGGAATCGGTGAAGTTTACCCCGTTGAACGCGGCCGGCGAAGCATCCCGCCTGACCGTGCAGATGATCGAGTTTCCTCCCGGCGGCGCCACCATTGCCGTCGAGAGCTTTCGCGAAACCAGCGGACTGGTCTATGTACTGGAAGGGCGCCTGCAGTTGGAAGCCGGAGGCATGCACGAGGTGCTGGAGGCCGGCGATTGCGCCTACATGGAGAGCGAGATGGCGCTGGCCTGGAGCGCCGCGGGAAAACACCGCTGCCGGGTGCTGGCGGTGCTTCCTGGTGATGCGCGTTCAGAAGGCTAGTTGCTGGTCCGCGCGATCAACTGGAACGAGTCAAGAAAGCGCGTGGTGCCGGCATACGGCGTGCCCAGCGGATACACCACCAGTGTCTGGTAAAGCGTGGTCCCTACCATATAGACGCGCGCTGAAAAGTGCGCCGCATCGCTCTCTGCATCAAACTGCACGCCGTGGTAAATGCCGAGGGTAATCTTCTGCTCGCTCAACAGGTGCGATTTGGAATTTTGCAGGGCGCCGTTCTTGGCTCCCTGCAGCAGTGTGTCGGGGTCCTTGCCCGCGGCCTGCGCCCCGTAATCGCAAACTCCGATGAACATGGCCACTGCGCCATCCACACCGATATAAGAGCGCAACTGGAAGCTGCCGGCATCGGTAGGCACATCCTTCTTCTGCAGTTCGGGCTGAACGGGAAAGGAGGCGCTGAATCCATCCGCCGGATAGCTGTAGGACTTCCACTCCGGCGTCTGCGCGGCGAGGGTGAGGGCGGAAACAAGAGCCAGCAAGGCCAACGTGAGGGTAAGACGGCCGATCAGGGGGTTGCGCATTCCTTGCATGATGGTCGATCTCCTTGAAGTGGAATCCTTGAATCGTGCGATTATAGCGGGTCTCCAATTGCTGTACACCGAAACCAACGCTGCCGAGCGAATTTTTCATCAACCGGGGTCCCCGGCGGCTCGGGGTCCCCGTGAAGCGAATCTTGCTTCATGGGGTGAAGGGGCAGGTCTTCGTCGCAGGGGTGGAAGAAAAAGCTGCCTCTTATGATCTTGACATAGATATATCTATTGGAGAACCGCTCTAAAGGCCTCCTTCGCGCGCTTGCGCACAGCCTTTTCCGGTGTTGTGATTTGCTTGTTTGCCGGTTTGAGGGCCAGTGTGTAGGATTATCTGGAACTTGAGGGGTAAGAGGCTATGCGACCTAATTCCAAACTGCTGAAATCAACCATGACAGGCGCCCTGGGCGGCCTGCTCTTCGGATTCGATCTGGTTCTCGTTTCCGGCATCATCGACTCGATTGTGCGCCTCTATGGGCTGAGCGATTACCAAAAGGGCATCACCGTAGCCATGGGCCCGCTCAGCACCGTGATTGGCTGCTTCGTGGCCGGCGTCATTGGGCAGCGCCTGGGCACGCGCACCGCCATGCGCTGGGCCGCCGCCGTCTATCTTCTTGCCACGCTCGGCACGGCTCTGTCCGTCGGCTGGCCCATGCTGCTGGCCATGCGCTTCATGGCCGGATTGGGACTAGGATCGGCGACCGTGCTGTGCCCGGTCTACATATCGGAACTTTCGCCTGCCCTCTGGCGCGGACGCCTGGTGGGCATGTTCCAGATCAACGTGGTCACCGGCATTCTGGTCGGCTACACCTCCAACTACTTCGTCCGCCTGGCGCATTTGGGCGCCATCGAGTGGCGCGTAATGGTCGGCGTGGTGCTGGTTCCCACCTCGCTCTTCCTGCTGGCGCTGTTCACCATTCCGCGGTCGCCGCGCTGGTCCGCTTCACGCAACCAGATTGACGAAGCGCTTATGGTGCTCAGCCAGATGGGCGCGCCCGATCCCAAAACGGAGCTGGAAGACATCCAGTCGGCCATTGCCGCGGAGAACGCCTCGGCGCACGAAGCGGTGTTCCAGTGGAAGTACCGCTATCCGCTGTTCCTGGCCATCTCCATCGGCGCTTTCAATCAGTTGGCCGGCATCAACGCCATCATGGTCTACGTCCACGACATCTTCCACGCCGCCGGCTTCAGCATGATCTCCGGCGATGTGCAGGCCATCGCCATCGGCCTGACCAACTGGATCTTCTGCTTTGTCGGCATGTCGCTGATCGACCACTTCGGGCGCAAGAGCCTGCTGCTGGTCGGCGCCGCGGGCACCTTCTTCTGCCTCTCCAGCGTGGCCTGGGTCTTCATCTCGCAGGCGCATCAGGCGCTGCTGCTGCCGCTGCTGGTGATCTTCATCGCGTTCTTCTCCATGTCGCAGGGCGCGGTCATCTGGGTGTACATCGGCGAAGTGTTCCCCACCTCGGTCCGCTCCAAGGGCCAGGGCGTGGGCAGCGCCAGCCACTGGATTGTTTACTCCATCCTCGCGCTGATCTTCCCGGTGCTTACGCACCAGTACGGTCCGGGCACGCCGTTCATCATCTTCGCGGTGGCCACCTTCATCCAGTTCGTGGTGGTGCTGCTGTTCTACCCGGAAACCAAGGGCAAAACCCTCGAACAACTGCAGCGCCAGCTCGTCAAACCCTAGACCTGCAGGTGTGTTTTTTTTCAGCGGCAGACCGGAGATTTCCGGCCTGCCGCTTTGTTTTGGGCCCCAGTCGATATATTCTGAGAATTCAGAAACTGAGCAGAGCCAGGGTGAGGCCGGAATTGCCTATCATGAAGGCAAGGGCTCAGTGTCTGCAATTGCCGGCGCAACATTTGTCCGGTGCACTCTCTGGTTTTGGCGGGAGCGGGTGAAGCTCCCGGGAGACGGGCGGCTTCAAGCAGCCCCGGCGTGAGGTTATTCATGGAGCAGATGACAGTTCCGCTCGAGGTCGAGATAAGGAATGCAGCACAGTCCGCCGTGTCCGCCGTGCTCGCAGAAGTAGACGAGTGCGCGCTCCGGCCCGACGGCAATTCGCCTTTGACCATGGCCGCCTCCCCTGAGGCGCATGCCTTCCGCGCCGAGATCATTCAGGTCGGCCGCAAGCTCTGGGAACGCCAGTACGTTGACGGCAACGGCGGCAACATCAGCGTCCGCCTCGGCTCAAAATACCTGCTCTGCACCCCCACCATGATGAGCAAGCGCGACATGGAGCCGGCCGATATCTGCCTCTCCGATCTGGACGGAAACATCCTGGCCGGCCAGCGCATGCGCACCAGCGAACTGCTCCTCCACCTGGCCATCTACACCGCCAACCCGCGCGCCCGCGCCGTCGTCCACTGCCACCCCCCCTACGCCACCGCCTACGCCATGACCGGTTCCGCGCCGCCTTCCGGGCTGCTCTCTGAAGTCGAAAACTCCATCGGTCCGGTCGCCATCGCTCCCTATGAAACCCCCGGCACCCAGGCCTTTGCTGAAACGGTTTTGCCGTTTGTTGAGAATCACAACACCATCCTGCTCTCCAACCACGGCATCGTCTGCTGGGCAGACACCGTCACCCACGCCGAGTGGCTCGTCGAGACCTTCGAGACCTATTGCAAGACCTACCTGATCGCGCAGCAGATCGGCAAACCCCTGGCTTTCATCCCGGACAGCAAGATCCAGGAGATTCTGGCTCTCAAGCGGCGCCTCGGCCTGCCCGACGCCCGCACCGCCGGCAAGCCGCTAGGCAGCGACTGACCGGCCGGGGGTCCCCCCAAGACCAGCCGACACTCTGACGTGCCCCATCCATTTCACAGCTTCATCGTGAAATGGGTGGGAAACCAAGAACCCCACCTCGTCGTCCCTGGTCCCTGATCTCTGACTCCCTGATCTCTGATCTCTGTATTTGCAGATAATTACCTTCCCTTGCCGCATACTGGTGAAGCAATGAGGAGTGTGTTTCAGTGGTCCGCAATGGGTTAAAAATTGAAAAAACCTTTTTATTTCATTTTTTACGCATTTTTTCACGACCTAATTTTGTGTAACTGTAATTTAATGAGTTGTTTGGCAATTTAACCCTGTTAACTTACTGGTAACGAGAACCCTTCATTTTTAACCGGTTTTCACGCCAAAATGATGCTTTTTTGCTCAAAAATGCCTGTTTTTCGCACCAGTTTTTATCGCACTCTTCCAGCCTTGCTCACCGGCCGCGACCATCGCAGGCGAGGGAAAAGCGAAACTGTGCTACACTGTATTTGCGCTCAGTGATTTGGCCGTGAGCGGCGGTTTGCCTTAAATAAGCAAGTTTGCCTGGCACAGATTTTTCCCCAAGCCCCTACAGCGTATCCATTTGGGTCTCCCATCCTGGGAGCCAACGCCATGGACCAAACCAGGTCCGGCAGGCAGATCGTGTGTTCGTCTCCGCAAAAAGGAGACGGTGCGATCGAACCAGGAAGCGCTTGAAAGCGTGGGAGCGTGGAGCCGGCCGGCAGTGAGCCGCCTGGCAAACAAGTAGCGTGTGGCAGCTCCGGGCCTTCGGCGTTCTCCCCTTGAATGCTTGCCGGCCAGTCTATTTAACCGACTTTCGGTTCTCCCTTACGCATATCGATAAAGCAGGCCCGCGCCTGACAAGTAAGTGTGTGCGCGCCTCCGTGTCCGGTTCCGATTGCAGGCCCCAGTGAATCTGGCGCTCGCGGAGCCCAACAGGAAACTACCCTATTTTGATTACCAAGTTTTCAGAGTTCACTCTTTCGCCCGCCTTGATGGCGCGGCTTGACGCCAACAAATTCGAAACCCCCACACCGGTGCAGGCCGGCTGCATTCCCCCGGCCCTGGAAGGCCGCGACGTGCTGGCCACCGCGCAGACCGGAACCGGCAAGACGCTCGGCTACCTCATCCCCATCGTGGAAATGCTCCAGAAGTTCCAGGACCGGAACGCCGCGCAGGCGCTTATCCTGCTGCCCACGCGCGAGCTGGCCATGCAGGTGGAAGCAGCCTTCAAAACCATTCGCTCAAGCTCGATGCAGACCGTGGCCTTGGTGGTCGGCGGCCTTCAGGAGCGTTCGCAGCTTGACGCCATTCGCCGCGGCGCGCGTCTCATCGTCGCCACGCCAGGCCGTCTTGAAGACTTCATCAAGCGCCGCCTTGTGCGTCTTGACCAGGTGAACATGCTGGTGCTGGACGAAGTGGACCGGATGCTCGATATGGGCTTTCAGCCGGCCATCGCCCGCATTGCAACCATGCTCCCTGCCGCCCGCCAGACGCTGTGCTACTCCGCCACGCTGGAAGGCGAGGTAAAGGAAGTGGCCCGCAAGTACCTCAACAATCCCGCTCGCATCGAAATCGGTTCTGTGCTCAAGCCCGCTGAAAATGTGGAACTGCGCACCTTTGAAGTGGAGGCGGACAAAAAACAGGAGCTTCTTGAGCACCTGCTCGGCTCTGAGACAGGCAGCTTTCTGGTCTTCGTGCGCACCAAGCACGGCGCGGACCGCGTGGCCCGCAGGCTGGCAAAGTCCGGCTGGTCGGCGACGCAGATTCACGGCGACCGCTCGCAGGCACAGCGGAATGCGGCGCTGCGCAGCTTCTCGGAAGGCCGTCACCGGGTTCTGGTGGCTACCGACGTGGCAGCCCGCGGCATCGACGTGGCCAACGTGGCGCATGTCATCAACTTCGACATGCCCAAGGTTGCCGAGGACTTTGTGCACCGCGTAGGCCGCACCGGCCGGGCGTCGGCTCATGGAGTGGCCTCCACCTTTGCCGGACCGGCAGAGCGCGGCGATCTGCGCAAGATCGAGCGCACGCTTTCCATCTCAATGAAGCGTTACCGGGTACGTTCGGCTGGCGACGCGAAGCCGGCCGCCGCCGTAAAAGCAGCCTGAGCAGCGGGTAGATCACCGCTGGAAATGCAGCTGGATAAATACAACCCCTTACCCTCACGTTCGACGAGGGTAAGGGGTTGTTGTTCTTGGGGCAGATCAGCGGACGACAATGCTCTTGTGCAGTGGCAGATCGCGCGACGATGTGCCGGCCAGAATCTCGTAGGTTCCGGCGCGGAATGCCCAGTCGTGGGCCGCGGGGTCGTACACCGAAAACGAGCGCTTATCCAGCGCGAGGCTTACCGTCTTCGTCTCTCCCGGCCGTAGATCCACTTTGGCAAAAGCGCGCAATTGATGCGGAGGCTCCTGATCCGCCGCGGGGTGGCCCACATAAATCTGAACCACTTCCGCGCCCCTGCGCTTCCCGGTATTGGTCACATCCAGCCGGACCAGCTCCGTTGCTGCCGCTGCGCCGGAAGGCAATCCCGGTTTTGCCGGCTCCACAACCAGGCGGCTGAGCCGGAATGTGGTGTAGGAGAGTCCGAAGCCAAACGGGAACAGCGGCTGCACATCCGAACTGTCATACCAGCGATAGCCAACATTAAGGCCTTCGCTATAGAGCGAACGGCCATCCACGCCGGGCCACTGTTCCCGCTGCGACGTAGGGATTTGCCTCGCGCTGCGGGGGAAGGTCAAGGGCAGCTTGGCCGCGGGGTTCACGTCGCCGTAGAGAATTGCCGCGATGGCGTTTCCGTCTTCCTGGCCGGGATACCAGGCCTCGATCACGCCAGCCACCTTGTCCAGCCAGGGCATGAGCACCGGCCCGCCGGTATTCAGCACCACGATGGTCCTCTTGCCTGCCTGCGCAACGGCCTCGATCAGTGCATCCTGGTTGCCGGGCAGCTCAAGGTCCGGCCGGTCGGATCCCTCTGTTTCCTTGGTCTGCACAAAGACCAGGGCGACATCCGCATTGCGCGCCGCACTCGCTGCCGCATCCAGGTCGCTTCCGTCCGCGTACGACACCCGGGAGGCGTCTCCGGCCCGCTTGCGAATTCCCTCCAGCGGGCTGACGACATAAGGAGCGTTCGCACCGGAACTCCCCCCGCCCTCCACCCTGGGCGCTGTACTGCCTGGCGCTCCAATCACCGCAACCGATGCGGCCGCCGCCAGTGGAAGAAGGCCGGCATCGTTTTTCAGCAGCACAGTGCCCTGTTCGGCAACCATCCGCGCAAAGGCATCGTGCTCCGGGCTGCGTGCACTGGCGCTCCACGAGCCGGTCTGCGGCTTGTCAAACAGCCCCTGCCGAAACATGGGAACCAGGACATTGCGCACCTGGCCGTCCAGGACGGACTGGCTGACCTGCCCGCTCGCGACAGCCGCCTTCAACTTGTCGCCGAAGAACTTGTTGTCCGGCATCTCCTGATCGAGCCCATGGTTGGCGGCATCGGCCGTGGAATGCGTCGCGCCCCAGTCGCTCATGACCCAGCCGTCAAAGTGCAACTGCGTTCTGAGCACGTCTTTCAGCAGATACTGGTTCTCGCAGGAGTAGGCTCCGTTGGTCTTCACATAGGCGCACATGACGGTGCCGACATGCCCTTCCTGAATGGCCGCGGCAAACGGAGGCAGGTAGATCTCCTGCAGGGTTCTTTCATCCACGCGGGAGTCTTCCATCTGGCGATTGCTCTCCTGCTGCATGGTCAGGTACATGTTGGCGTCGGCAATGGGACCCTGGCTCTGAATGCCCTGGATCTCGGCCACCGCCATGCGGCTGTTGAACCAGGGGTCCTCGCCGTAGCTCTCGAAGGTGCGGCCCCATTCCGGCACGCGGACCACATCGATGGTGGGCCCCAGCGCCACGTTGGTGCCCTTGAGCCACTGTTCCCGGCCCAGTACGCGTCCAAAGGCGCCCATCACGGCAACATCCCACCCGGAGGAGGCGGCGATCGGCGCCGGCAAAAGCGTGATGTCTTTGGCGCCGTTGCCAACCGCCGCGCGCCCGTCGGCCAGCGTCAACGCCGGAATCCCCAGCCGCGGAATGGCTGGAACGTAGCCTACATACCCCTTCACGGGGATCGGCTTCACCCCATGCACCATGGTGATTTTTTCGTCCAGGGTCATCTGCTTCAGGAGGATGTCGGCCCGCCGTCGCGGAGAGAGCGTCCGGTTCATCCATGGCCGCGCCGCTGCGCGCTTCACCACGGTCCCTGCTCCATGTGTGGCCGAGGCTGCCGGGGCAGTTTGTGCGTTCGCCGCCGGCGTTGCCAAACCCAGAAACACCACGCTCAGGAACAGTAAAAACAGGTTGCATGGACCACGATCCGCAGACTGAATCTTCATAACCGGCATCTCCCTCTTGCAGTTCGAGTCAGACCGGATCGTCCGCAGCCCATCTTGCCGCATGGCGAGCGCAGCGATTCATTCCCGGCCTGTTTATGATTGCGCTCAAAACAATACCGCAACATACAGGCTCATGCACGACAAATTATGAATTTTCGCCGCATCAGGCAGGTTGGCAGCCAGGATCAGGAGCTAACCGGGCGGAGCGAAAAGAGGTGGCGCCGCTTTTTGCTGCTGGAATGCGCAGGCTTGCCGATTCGCCTCGTCCTTTCCCGCTTTTCGTTGACTCTGAGCCCCATTTGCAGTATTCTGGAGACCTTGCGCGGTGTTGCGCCTGGGGTCTGTGTGTACACACCCGGACTCGACTGGTTGGTGCCCTGGAGGGACTGGCTGGAACAGGCCACCGGCTGCTGGACATTCTATGTGTCCAGCCAAGCCAAAGCCCTAACAGGGCCAACTCCAGCAGTCCTCACCCGAACAGATTTGTTTGGCAGTGGGTAGAAATCAGGCCCGTGCGCATTTTGCGTGGGCAATGTTGTTTTGTACGTGAGTTTTTGAGGCGTCCGTCCGTATGAAGGGCGTTTCCAGAGGGCAGGAGAGAGATGAGCACCTTCGTTCCGAGCGGCAAGGACATTGACCGCAAATGGTATGTAGTGGATGCCAGCGGCCAGACGCTGGGCCGGCTGGCCACCAAGGCTGCCAGTCTGTTGAGCGGCAAGCTGAATCCCCAGTATGTGCCGTACATCGACATGGGCGATCACGTGATCGTCATCAACGCGGAAAAGGTTCGCCTCACCGGCCTCAAGTCGGAAAGCAAGCTCTATCGCCGCTACACCGGTTTCCCCGGCGGTCTGCGCGAAGAGTCTTTTGTGCGCCTGTTGAACCGCAAGCCGGAAGCGATTCTGGAGCAGGCCATCAAGGGCATGCTGCCCAAGAGCAAGATGGGCCGCCAGATGGCTACCAAGCTGAAGGTTTATCGCGGCGACAAACATCCCCATCAGGCGCAGATGCCGGTGGCCATGGATATTGCGTAAGAGCAGCTAATAGCTATTAGCTTTTAGCTATTAGCTATTTATCGGAATTCGAACTTTCAGGCTTTGGCTTTTAGCCAATGGCTAAAAGCTGAGAGCAAGAAGCTAAGAGGAAACGAATGGCAGATCTGGTTCAGTATTACGGGACAGGGCGGCGCAAGTCGGCAATCGCACGCGTCTTTCTGCGTCCCGGCACGGGCGAGTGGAAGGTTAACGGCAAGGCATTTGAAGTGTACTTTGTCACCGAGCAGCAGCGCGTGGCCGCCAAACGCACCCTGGCACTGGTCGAACTGGCCGGGAGCTTCGACGTGGTGACCACCGTGAAGAGCGGCGGCGTGGCTGCACAGGCCGATGCCGTGAAGCTCGGCGTTGCCCGCGCACTGGTTCAGTTCAACCCGGAACTGCGCAAGGTTCTCAAGGCCGAAGGCCTGCTGACCCGCGACTCGCGCATGAAAGAGCGCAAGAAGTACGGTCAGAAGGGCGCTCGCGCACGGTTCCAGTTCAGCAAGAGGTAGTTGTCAGCGGTCAGTTGTCAGTTTTCAGTTGTTCGTGGCTGCGGTTTGGGCTCACTGGCAACTGATAACTGACAACTGGCCACTCGGTTTTAAATTCCCGCATAAGCGGGTTCAATCCGGGCAAGGCAAAAGCCAGCCCGGATGCAATCCACGAAGGAGGCCCTTTGGCCACGATCACAATGAAGGAACTGCTCGAAGCGGGTGTTCACTTCGGGCATCAGACCAAGCGCTGGAACCCCAAGATGAAGGAATACATCTTTGGCGAGCGCAACGGAATCTACATCATTGACCTGCAGAAGACGCTCAAGTTGTTCAAGGATGCGTCGAAGTTCGTCACCGAGCTGTGCGCCGGCGGCAAGACTATTCTTTTCGTCGGCACCAAGCGCCAGGCGCAGGATGCCGTGGCTGAAGAAGCCACCCGCGCGGGAATGCCGTACATCAACCAGCGCTGGCTGGGCGGCTTGCTGACCAACTGGGTGACCGTGCAGAAGAGCGTGAAGCGCCTTCAGGAACTGGATGAAATGGCCACCGACGGCCGCTACGAACTGCTGACCAAGAAGGAAGTTATCAAGCTGGAGCGGGAGCGCAAGCACCTGCAGGCGAACTTGGCCGGCATCAAGAGCATGAAGCGGTTGCCCGATGCACTGTTCATCGTGGACTCGAACAACGAAGCGATTGCCGTGAAGGAAGCCCGCAAGCTGGGCATCCCGGTGGTAGCCGTGGTTGACACCAATTGCGATCCCACCGTGGTGGACTACGTGATTCCTGGCAACGACGATGCGCTGCGCGCTATCCGGCTGTTCACCTCGAAGATTGCCGATTCGGCATCCGAGGGCGTGAACCTGGTAAACGACAAGGCCTTTGCCGAGGAGCAGCCTGAACCCGTGGCCGAGGCATTGGCCATGGTGGAAGTCGCTCCGGTCGAGGAAGTGGAAGTGGACCTGGAAGCGGCGCTGGGCGGCGGCATCCGCAAGGCTCCGGCAGCGGTTGCGGCCCTGGATGAGGCCGAAGTGGCCGAGGGCGGCGTTTAATCTCCAGTCGCACGAAAGTGCGCAGAATGAGACGAGCGTGGCCGCGAGAGTAAAGCGCCACGCTTTTCTTATGCCGTAAATGCCCAGGCATGCAACCTTGCAAGACTGGGCGATGTTCAGAAGATTCGGAAACCAGGAAAAGAGAGATGACAACAGTGAGCGATAAGATCAGTGCGAGTTTGGTGAAGGAGCTTCGTGAAAAGTCCGGCGCGCCCATGGGCGACTGCCTGAAGGCATTGCAGGAGACCAAGGGAGACATCGAAGGCGCCTTTGTCGTGCTGCGCAAGCGGGGCATGGCCTCCGCGCAGAAAAAGGCCGCCCGCACCACCAACGAGGGTGCTGTAGGCACCTATATTCACGCCGGCGGCAAGATCGGCGTGCTGCTGGAGTTGAACTGCGAGAGCGACTTTGTGGCCCGCACCGACGACTTCCAGGAACTGCTCAAGGACGTGGCGATGCACATTGCCGCCAGCGATCCGCGCTACGTGAAGTCTGAGGATGTGACAGCTGGCGACATGGAGCGCGAAAAGGAAATCTATCGCGCCCAGGCTGCCGCCACGGGCAAGCCCGCCCCGGTCATCGAGAAGATCGTGGAAGGCAAGATGGCCAAGTTCTACGAGGAAGTTTGCCTGCTGGAGCAGCCCTTCATCAAGGATCAGACGGTAAGCATCAAGGAGCTGATCGCAACCAAAGTGGGCAAGCTGGGCGAGAACATCACGGTGCGCCGTTTTGCGCGCTTCAAGGTAGGCGCGCCTGACTGGACCGTGGCCACCACCAAGGCCGTGGAAGCGGCTGCGGAGTAACTTCCGGCAGGACGCAGAAATCGCTAACCGGCCCAGGGCGCAAGCCTTGGGCCTTTTTACGCGCTGCAGGCCCGCGCAAAGGGCAGCACCAGCGCTGCCGCTGGTATGCGATACTCGAAAAGGTATGTATAAACGGATTGTTCTCAAGCTTTCGGGTGAGGTTCTGGCCGGGCCGCGCGGCTTCGGTCTGGATGCCGACAAGATCGCCGAGATTACCGGCGAGATCGTCGAAGTGCACGCCCTGGGCGTGCAAATCGGCATTGTCGTAGGCGGTGGAAACATCTTTCGCGGCGTTGCCGAACAAGCCAAGGAGATGGACCGCGTGAGCGCCGACAACATGGGCATGCTGTCCACGGTCATCAACGCCATCGCCATGCAGGATGCAATCGAACAGCGCGGTGTGCAATGCCGCGTGATGAGCGCCGTGTTCATGAACCAGGTGGCTGAGCCGTACATCCGCCGCCGGGCCGTCCGGCACTTGGAAAAGGGTCGCGTGGTCATCTTCGCCGCCGGCATCGGCAACCCGTTCTTCTCTTCCGACACGGCGGCCAGCCTGCGCGCTATGGAGATCAAGGCCGACGTGCTGCTGAAGGCTACCAAGGTGGAAGGCGTCTACAACGCCGATCCGGAACTGGTAAAGGATGCCGTCAAGTACGACCAGATTACCTACATGGAGATCCTGCGCCAGGGATTGAAGGTGATGGACCTGACCGCGGTGAGCCTGTGCAAAGACAATAACCTGCCGATGATTATCTTCAACATGAACCAGCCGGGCAATATCCGGCGCGTGGTGCTGGGCGAGAAGGTCGGATCGCTGGTAACTGCGTAATAACAGCATTCAGCTTCTAGCTTTTAGCCTCTAGCCGATTTTTGATGGTTCGAGCTGTCTGGGTTGATTTTGAGATTCGCCCCGGGCACGACAAAGCTAACAGCTAGAAGCTAGAGGCTAGAAGCTACGTAGTGGATATCCCCAAGCCAGCACGGCTGAATGCACTGACAGGCTTGCGATGTTTTGCGGCTGTAAACATCGTCTTCTTTCACTTCTCCAACCCACTTTGGTTTGGCTGGCTGGCGCCGGTGGTGAACGGCGGTTTCGTCTCGGTAAGCTACTTTATCCTGCTCTCGGGATTTGTCCTTGGCTATAACTACAACGCGCGGGCGCGCGCCGGGGAGCTGGACAAGGTGCGCTTTTGGAAGGCGCGTTTTACGCGCATCTATCCCATCTACCTGCTGAGCCTGCTGTTGAGCCTGGGGACCCTGTCGCAGGAATACGGAAGCCACACCCACAGGATGTTTTGGACGGGCGTGGTGCTGACGCCTCTGCTTCTGCAGGGTTGGATTCCGGCCATTGCCACCTTTATGAACACGCCGGCCTGGACCATGTCGGCCGAGGCCTTCTTTTATGTTCTCTTTCCCTGGCTGGCCGCCTGGAAGCGGCCGGAGCGGGTTGCGCCTCACCTGCTGAAGATGGCCGGAGTGTGGGCGCTGGGCATGGTTCCCGGCGCACTTTACATGGCCTTCAATCCGGACGGGCTTGCGCATCCGGACCGCTGGAGTTACGGCCGCTGGCTGTGGGCGCTCAAATACACCCCTTACGCCCACGTGGCCAGTTTCGTCTTTGGCGTGATGCTGGCCGAACTGGACGAGTTGATGGTGCGCGACAGCCGTCTGCGCTTCTGGCTGGGGCTGGGCGGCTTTGCCGGCATCTACACCCTGCTGGCGCTGGGACCGCTGGTTCCCTACCCCCTCATCCACGACGGCCTGCTGATGCCGCTGTTCGGCTGCATCGTACTGGGCCTGGCCGGGCAGAATCCCCTGGCGAGCGCGCTGGGAGTCCGCCCGCTGGTCTTTGTGGGCGAGGCCAGCTACTGCCTCTATCTGCTCCATTTCAACTTCTGGAACCTCATCCACAACTCTCACGTCTTGAATCGCCTTGGCCTGGTCCGCTTCGACCCGTGGCTCAGCTACGCTGTTCTGATTGCGATGGCCATTGCGGCGCTCTACCTGGTAGAGAAGCCGGCGCAGCGGCAACTGCGCAAGTGGATGGGCGCGTAAAGATCATCGCGCCGGATAACCATCTCTTTGTCAATGAGGCTTGGAGGAAGTGGCGGGCGTAATAGCGCCGGTGTTTTGGATGCTTCGATAGATCATTACACCCGCAAATATCATCCGGGCATTCCCGGCTTCCAGCACCCACTGATCTTAAATCTGCTCATTCCTGCTTTCTGTTGTTCCACGCAGCAGAAAGCCCAGCCGTGTGGGCTGGGCTTTTTGGTGATTGAACCGACTGCCACTACGGGGTAATCGACTGCACGGAATGGTTGCCGTGAGGAATGGCAAGCAGCGCGGTTGGCGCGCTTCCGGTGGGGTATGGCGTAGACACAGTTTCGTTGATGGTGCCGTCATTGGGGTTCAGGCGAAAGCCAGAAACGGAGTTGCCCAACTGGTTGGCCGTATAAACGAACCGTCCCAGCGCCGGATCCACGGTAATAGCCACCGGATCCGTGTCTGTGGCGGCTGCCCCGGTTGTGTACGACAAGGTCGAAGGTGTCCCGGTGGAAAGCGTGATGGCGAAGGCCGATATCACGGAGCTCAGCGAGTTCGAGACGTATACGTATAAGCCGCGCGGATCGATGCAGATGGCAGAAGGCTCATTGGCGGTCTTGAAAGGACCATTGGCCATGAAATCAAGTACGCTGCCACCTTGAACCGTATAGCCGATCAACTCGTTGGAGGCAAAGTCGGTCACATACACAAACCTGCCAGCGGGATCGGATGCAATGCCGGAGGGCTTGACGCCTGCCTTGTAAGGGCTGCCTGCGGAAGGCGCCAATGCGCCGCCCGAGCCGATGGCAAATCCAAAGACCCAGCCGGGATTGGCGATGCTGGTGATGGTCCCGCCAGGATTGTAGGCGGATTGGTCATAGACCGTAACGTAGACGGCAGCGCTGGCGGTGAGGTCAGTACTTTTGACCAGAACGTTGACCCCGGTGGGAACAAGTGCGTCAGAAGTGAAACTCGGGTCGATTGCACTGAGGTTGAGAGGCTCCGTCGCACTAGCGGCACCGATCGTGCCTGATGAGAGGGCATATTCGGTGAGCGTAGCGGAGGTGGATCCCGTCGCCACAAACAGGTACTTATTGTCAGTGCTAACCGCCAGGGAAACTGGGGCTGTGGCGGTGGTGAGGGTGTCTTTCGCCGTAAGGACGCCGTTGCCGGAGATGGAAAAATGGACCACGGAGTGGTTGACCTGGTTGGCGACATAAAGATTCGCATAGTCGGAGGTGACAGCCATGGCGACAGGGTCCACGCCGCCGGAAGCGACGGAAGGTGCCGCGGTGCGTATCACGCCGGTCTGAGAGTCCACCGCATAGGTTTGAATCTGTCCAGCGCTGCCGGATCCAGAGCCCACAGAACTAGCCACGAATAAGTAGTCGATCGTAACCAGCTGGCAGGCAGTCAAGAGTGTGGCCACTAGAAGGCCGATCGTAGAGACCAGAAAGAGCTGGCTCAATTTGCTGAACTTCATGCGCTTCCTTCGTCGTGGGCCATCAGGTTCAAGCCCCAGGAAAACTCGTTTAGGTTGACCCGTACATAAGTATTGTAAAAGCCCGGTACGGGGTACTGCTACATTGTCTGGCCGAGTCCGCACTATTCCTTACTTCAGCGGGGTGCCATGCGGAATTGCGGCTACAGCCGTCGGCTGGGTGCTGGACGGATAGGGAGAAAATTGCGAATTGAGCAGCGTACCGGCTGTCGTACTCAGCTCAAAGCCTGAGACGGTATTGCCCAGATAGTTGGCTGTATACAGAAAGTGTTTGGTGGACGGATCAATTCCGATGGCCGTCGGCTGCAGGCCAGTGGCATAGGAGCCGATGCGGGTGAGCTCGCCGCTGCTTATCGAATAGGCCGTGACGGTGGAATCCAGGAAGTTGGTCACGTAGGCGTAGCTATACGCGGAATCGACGATGATCGAGGATGGTTGATTGCCTGCCGGGAAGGGACTGCCGCTCAGCGCGGTCAACAGGCCGGACTGAACCGCAAAACCCAGGACATTCCCGTTTATGGAGTCTGTGACGTACACGTAGCTGCCGGTTGGATCGCTACCGCTAGCAATGGCCGAAGGGTGCGCCCCTGCGACAACGGGTACCCCGCCACTTATTGCGCAAAGCGTGCCTTGCGGGATCTGCGTTGCGCCGACCGGCAACGGCGGGCAGGTGATTCCCGCAGGAGCCGCCGTGGCCTTCGCAGGAGCCACCCAGTAGGCGAAGATATAGCCGACGTTGGGAGATGCCGTCGTGTCGTAGGCGGTCACATAAGCGTAGGTGCCCAAAGCGGGGTTTGAATTCAAAGGCAGTACATTGATCCCGGTGGGCACGATTACATCGCTGGATGCGCCGGCCTTGCATTGCGTGATGCCGGTGGCGGCGATGTAGCCATACTGGCACAGCGGCCAGTAGCTCTGGCTGCCGTTGGTCAGGGGGGTGGGCCCAGGCACGTCGCTGGGAGGATTGCCGCTGGTGGGATTAATGGGAAAAACGCCCACTGAGCCGGAGCAGGGCGACGCGTTGGAGCAGGTCGGCAGCGGCTGATTGAGGTCCACAACATACAGATTCAGCCCGCTCACGGCAACAGCCATGGGATAGATTCCCGGGGTATTCACGGTATTGGCGGGATAGAGCTTGCCGTCGGTACCGATGACGAACTGAACAATGGTGTTGTCGTCCTCATTCACTACATAGAGGTTCGTATTGTCCGACGAAACGGCTTCGGCGACAGGATTGCGCCCTCCCGAAGGAAAAGGTGAGGAGGGAATCTGGCGCATGCGTCCCGACTCCGAGTTCACCTCAAAGACGTCCACCTGTCCGTAGTTGCTGGCTCCCGCGGCAGTGGCACTGGTCACGAAGACAAAATCCACGGTGAGCGTGCCACAGGCGTTCACAAGTCCAGCCACCAGGAGGCTGGCCGCGGCGACCAGCAGCAGTTGGATCGATTTGTTAAACTTCATGCGCATCTTTCGTCAGCAAGCCAGTAATTGGCCGGAAATAATCAGGTTTGGAATCGAACCCGGGGCGCGCTTCGGGAAAATCCGCACCCGTGATTCGGCTACGTTCTGGAACACTACCCCGGAAACTGGTGCGGGGCCAGCCAGTTGGCTGGCGCCCACCTCAGTTACAACTTCATGCAGCACGACTCTAGCTGGTGCGCCCATCGACCAGGCACCAAGTAGGGGGCCCCTGAACCGCATAGCTGTTGGTGCTGCGCATATTATTCAGCACGCCGGAGTTCGGATCAATCACTCGGCCATAGATCGTCGAATCGTTGAAATCTGCCTCGTAAATGAACTGGTCCGAAGGATCCTCCACGATGCATTGCGGGCCCGCCCCAGAACCGAACGGCTCGCCCGGGATGAAGCTGAGCTGGTAGGTCGGGAGGGTGGTGAGGAAATATCCGGAAATACCGCTCTGCGTGTTGGCTCCGGATGCATTGTTCCCCTGATTGGCAAAGTAGAGGAACTTGCCCTTGTTTTCCTCCAGCATGGCAATCGGGTTGGAGAGCGTTGGATCGTCGGGCACAGTGCCTGTGGCGGCAGGCTGAAGTGAGCCGTTCGGGCCCACGGCGAAGGGCAGTATCTGGCTTTCCGAAGTGGTGCTGACACCGTTAAAGGTCAGGGTGATGGGGTCGTTGTCCAGCACGTAGAGCTCATTGAACGTATAGTACATGGCGTTGCCCTGCGTGATCCCCAGCAGTTGCGCGCCGTTCGAGGTCACCGTCATCTGCCCTGAGGTTGGAACGTAGGTGTAGGGGAAGACCGAAGTTCCGCCGTTGTACGCCCCTGTAGAAGCATTGTAAGAGAAACTGGCCCCACTCAGCGTCAGCATATTGGAGCCGGCCAGCACGAAGTCGACAGGGTTGGCCGGGACCGGGAAATAGGTCAGTTTCTGGCCTGTGGCCGACGAAACCTGGCCGTTGACCACCAGCGAAAGACGGCCCGTGATCTGGTTGATCTGGAAGACCGTAATGTCGCCGCAGGTTGTGACGCCGCTCAGAGCGTTCGCACAGCCATCCGTGCCGGACGGGGCGAGATTGTCCGGCGAGTCGTGGTCAAGAACCAAAAGATAGGATCCCGTGTTATCGACCATCATCCGGAATGGGTTGATACCCTGGGTGTAAAAGGTCTCCTGAGGAGTAAGGACGCCGTTTCCACCCACCGCGAACAGGGTGATATTCGAGTTCTGACAGGGGCCCGGCAAGGTGCCCGGCGGGGTGCAGATGGAGCCGCCCGAGGCGTTCACGCCACGGTTGAGCACATAAATAAAACGGCTCTGGATCGCCAGTGCCGCGCGGACCGGGTTGGCGCCGCCTGAGGAGATGGGCAGACCATTGATGGAGGTCAATTTGCCCGTATTGTGATCAATCTTGAAGCCGCTGATGATGCCGGCGCCGGAGGTTTGGGCCGTCGCCGTACCCGTCACATACAAATAGCCGACCGAATAACTCTGAACGCAAGACGTAATGCCGAGGACAACGCCAACTGAGAGGGCGCCCATCAGAAGTGCCTTGCCGAATTTCGTGAACTTCATGCGATTCCTTCATCCTGGTCAGGCATGTGCCGCCAAGTTTGCTAGTTCCACAGCAGAGCTGGGTTGGGACGGGTCCCTGATGCATTGTAAAAGCCAAGGGTAGGTTGTGCCTAGTTTCGGTCCTAAACTGGTTAAAACAGCGCATATTCCAAGGCCGGGATGCCTCTGTCGCCACCCGGTCCTGTGTTCGTTCTGCTTACATCCAGATTTCAGTCATGGTTGCGGTTTGGACGCCTGGAGGTCAGAAAAGGTCAACCTGCAGGCGCCAGGAAGGAAGCGATCCTGTCAATTTCGGTTAAGTGCCCCCCAGCGATGAAAGCCTGTCGCCGAGGATTGTCCCCGTAGCCGCGACGTGATGCAGTCGCGGCTCCAGAGTTGCTGAGGGTTTACCACACGCGGCAAGAGTTCGCCGGGAACATGGGCTGGCCCTTGGTGCAGTTGAAGGCCTTTCCGAACTCGTCGAAGTTCTGTACCGAGCCGTTCACGCGCCATTTCCCGGGCGAGTGGGGGTCAACCAGCGCAGATTGCCGTGCCGATTGGTCGGTCTGGTTCTGGCACCACACCTGGGCAAAGCCAAGGAAGTAGCGCTGCTCCTCGGTGTATCCGTCGATCTTGTCGTTGATGGTCTTGCCCTGCGCCGCCAGCGTGTCCAGCAGGGCCATGTAAGCGATGCGCAAGCCGCCGTTGTCGGCCGTGTTTTCGCCCAGGGTTAGCCTGCCGTTCAGCTTTTGCACCGCGACGTCGCCTTTGGCCGGGGCAGCTTCAAAGCCGCTGTACTCGTTGGCCACGCAGTCGGTGCGCTCGGTGAAGGCCTTGCGGTCGGCGGGCGTCTGCCACTCGCGCAGGTTGCCCTTGCCGTCGTATTGCGAGCCCTCATCGTCGAAGCCGTGAGTCATCTCGTGGCCAATCACCACGCCGATGCCGCCAAAGTTCACCGCGGGGTCGATGGTGAAGTCAAAGAACGGCGGCTGCAGAATACCGGCGGGGAAGTTGATGTCGTTGAAGGAGGGATTGTAGTAGGCGTTCACCGTGGGCGGCGTCATGCCCCACTCCTTCTCGTCCACCGGCTTGCCCAGCTTGTTCAGGTCGTAGTTCATCTCGAAAACGCCGCTGCGCCGCAGGTTGCCGATCAGGTCGCCGGACCCCACTCGCAGAGCCGAGTAGTCCCGCCACTTCTCCGGGTAGCCGATCTTGTTGCGGATCATCGCCAGCTTTTCCGCGGCCGACTGCTTGGTTGCATCCGTCATCCACGGCAGCGTCTTGATGTCGTCGCCCAGCGACTTCTCGAGAGAAGCCACCAGCCTGTCCATGCTGTCCTTGGCCGCCGGCGGAAAGTTCTGCTTCACCCAGTCCTGCCCCACAGCCTCGCCCAGAGCGCGGTCGGTCAGCACGGTGCACTGCTTCCAGCGCGGCGCCGGCTCCTTCTGTCCGGCCAGCGTCTTGCCGAAGAAATCGAAGCTCTCGTTAAAAAAGGCCTTGGGCAGGAAGGAAGCCATGGAATGGATCAGATGCCACCGGAAGTAGGACTGCCACGACGCTGCAGGTTCGCTCGCAATCAGCGCGTTCATCCCCTTGAAGAAATCCGGCGTCGCCACGTTGAGCGTGTCGAACGGGCGGATCTTAACGTCATTGAAGTAAACGGAAAAGTCGAAGTCCGGAGCCAGCTTCTGCAAGTCGGCCAGAGTGTAGATGTGATAGCGCTTCGCCGGGTCGCGCATGTCGGTCCGGCTCGTCGAGACCTTGGCCAGCGCGGTCTCGATCTCCATCACCGCGGCTGCTTCCTTGGCCGCCTGGTCCGGCGAGTCGCCCGCCAGCGTGAACATTTTCGTCATGTGCGCGACGTACTGCGCGCGAATCCGCTGGAAGCGCGCGTTGTCGACAATGTAGTAATCGCGGTCCGGCAGCGAGAGGCCTGCCTGGCTGATGCCGGCGATCTGCTTGCTGGAGTCCTTGTCGTCCTGCTCCACGCCGAAGCGGAACAGCGGAGCCGCGCTGCCCTCGGCCTCCATCTCTCCCATGAGCGTGGCCAGCGTACGCGTGTCCTTGAGGGCTGCGATCCGATGCAGCGCCGGGTCCAGCGGCTTGAGCCCCTTGTCTTCCACCAGGGAGGTGTTCATGCACGAGGCATAGAAGCTTCCGTACTTCTTCTCGAGGGGCGTCTTCGGGGCATTGGCCGCCGCGTCCAGCTCCTGCCAAAGAAGGTAGCGATTGCGCTCAGCAAGCATCGAGAAGGACCGCGCCCAGCGAACCTGATCCGACGGAATGGGGTTGCTGTTGACCCAGTTGCCGCAGGCGTACTGGTAGAAATCCGTGCATGGATCGGCGGTCTTGTCGATGGCCGTCACATCAAAGCTCTTGATGGCCGCGGGCGGCTCAGGCTTTGCATCATTTGCCTGCGCATACGCCGGCACCTGCGCCAGGGCGGTTCCGCAAGCCAGAATCAGGATGGGAGCGAATCGAAAACAATTCATCGAATGTCCTCTTGGAAACAGGGTATGGCAGCCTTGTCCATTGGCGCTCAAGCGCACATGCATGGGGGCCTCGTTCAGACATGGAACAGCCATTTCAGTGCAGGCTTTGTTACTTGTTAGCCTACCACGACAGCATGGGAATAAGCGTGTTTTCCAGAACGGGGGAAACCGGGGAATCCCTAAGCAAAAGGCGGCCTTTTCCTTAGGAAAAAGCCGCCTTCTGCACTGCTGCAAGAGCTCGGAGTGAAGTGAAGAGGCTCTAGCGGGAGGCGGGAGTCGACGGGGGCAGATCGGTTTCACCCCAATGGCCCGGCTTGCTGCTCATGGTCAGCACCAGGCGGCCTCCGGGCACGATCTCCCGATGACGCAGCCAGGAGCGGTCCAGCGGTTTTCCATTGAGCGTAGCGGCGGTTACGTAGATATTCTCCGCGGTGAGATTTTTTGCCTCGATGACGAAATCCTTTCCGTCGGCCAGATGCAGCGTGGTCTCGGCATATGCTGGGCTGCCGATCACGTAGACATCCTGGCCGGCGTTGGGGAAGATGCCCATCTGGCCAAAAGCAAACCAGGAGGACATGGCGCCTGAATCGTCGTTCCCCGGCAAGCCGCTGCGGCCAGCGTGATAGCTGTCGGCAATGATCTGCCGCACGTGGGAAGCGGTCTTGTCCGGGCGCCCCGCCCAGTTGTAGAGGTAGGGGTTGAGGAATCCCGGCTCGTTGCCGACGTCATAGCGGCCGGGCACCGCGAAGAAGGCGTCCAGGCGGCTCACAAACGTCTCCGGTCCGCCCATCATTTTGATCAGGGTAGCCACGTCCTGGGGCACGAAGAAGGAGTAGG
>Ga0302320_10000172_pt1 | contig 141113 bp, 108 predicted proteins | sample Bog_T0_3_FD_202130 | JGI IMG/M metagenome (GOLD analysis project Ga0302320, IMG submission 202130) | Peat permafrost microbial communities from Stordalen Mire near Abisko, Sweden - Bog_T0_3 | ecosystem: Environmental > Terrestrial > Soil > Wetlands > Peat | place: Sweden: Abisko, Stordalen... | reverse complement strand
CCCAGCGGGCGGCCGGTACCTTCGGCGCGGCGCAGTTCGCTGAAGTCGTCCTCCAGGTTCATTTGCAGCAGCTCTTTGAGGTGCGGAATCCGATCCAGCACGGGCCGCACCGTGACGAGTCCATCGTCCACCCCGGACAGGTGCGCCCGAACGCTGGACCAGCTCCATTCCTCAGGCCGGCTGACCAGCCGGGCGCGCACCGGGTTCAGGCTCACATAACGAACCGCGCGGATAAGGTGAGTATCGTCCAGCACGACCGACGCAAAGCGGCTCTGGAACAGATGCCCGGTCCAGCGTCCGCGGGCGTTGATGAAGTTGGTGTAGCGCCGATGGGCTTCCCCGACTGCGCGCCCAAGGTCGTCGGCATGTGTGGGCTTCAGGATAAGGTGGACGTGATTCGGCATCAGGCAATAGGCCCAAACCGCCACCCCCGCCTTCAACGTCTGTTCGGCCAGCAAATCGAGGTAGATTTCATGGTCGCCGTCCTCGAAGAAGATGGCCTCGCGCCGGTTGCCACGTTGCGTGACATGGTGCGGAAGCCCCGGAACCACGACCCGTGCAAGACGCGCCATGTTAAGAACACTAGCATGCAGTTGGCATAGCAGCTTTGTAGAACCAATTCCAGCCCAGGTACCCCGGAATCAGCGGACTTCGAATTCGATCGTTTCGTTAGAGAACATGGTCGGGGGTGAGCGCTTGCGGGGGTGGGCGCTTCTGGGCAGCCGCGACTGGAGCGTATCGCGCGCCGGGCTCCCGCCAAACCAACGCGGCTTCATGCGCTTCGAGTTTCAATACTTTCTGCCGTGCTCCTTGATCTTTTGCCCTTATCAGGCCGATATTAAACATCATGATTCTGCGCCAAATCCCGGTGCGTTTCTGCGCTGCGCTTGCCCTGCTGGCGGTTTGCGCCGCGCCCCAGGCCCAGCGTTTCAGTTTTCAGCGCTATGGAGAAACGCAGGGGCTGACCAACCTGGTCATTACCGATCTGCTTCAGGACCGCCAGGGATACATTTGGGCCGCGACCTTCAATGGATTGTTCCGCTATGACGGCACTTCCTTCGAGCGCTTCGGCGAGAAGGAGGGAATGATCACATCTGAATCCATTCACCTCGTGGAAACCCCGGCCGGCAATTTGTGGGCCGTCACGGAGCATGCGCTTTTCCTCCTCGAAGGAAAGCACTTCCACGAGTTCGCTTTGCCCGTTCGTATGGGTGGGCCGCAGACGGCCGCCTGGCTTCAGAAATCCTCAGCCTTCCTTCTCGCCACCGATAAGGGGCTCGCCCGGCTGTCTTTCCACGACGGCAGGCTCGACCCTCCGGTCTTCGAATCCCCGGGCCAAAACGCTCCGGCTTCTGCCGTCTATGCCGCTCCCGATGGCAGTGTCTGGTCGAGCAGTCCGGACGGGGTGTGCGCAAACCATTCAGGGAAAAAGAGTTGCTTCGGAGACCGCGAAGGGGTTCCGAGAGACAATTGGACTGCGATTCGCATGGACCGAAGCGGCGATCTCTGGATCCGCAGCGAGAAGAGGCTTCGGGTGCTTCGCAGGGGCGCGGCCGGCTTCGAGGATGGAGGAAGCGATCTGCCGCCCGCCGAAGGAGCCGGAGTGCTGAGCCTGGACCGCAATGGCAACCTTTTCGTGCCCACGCAGCGCGGGTTGGCTCGCATGATCAATGGCCATTGGAAGCTGGTGACCATGCGCGAGGGCCTCACCAGCGGCAGCACCCAGGTGGCGCTCGAAGACCAGGAAGGATCGCTTTGGATTGGGCATCTCGGCGCCGGCCTCGAGCGATGGCGCGGCTACGATTCCTGGGAAGGCTGGACCGATCTCGAGGGCCTCAGCGATAGCAGCATTCTCGCCATCAAACTCGCCCCGAGCGGAGATTTGTTCCTGGGAACTGATCGCGGACTGCTTGAGTTTCGCCCCGGACAAGGCACGGTGCGCACCTGGCTTGAGGCCGATGGCCTCGCTGGCGACCACGTGTATGCCCTGGCGTATGATCGGGCCGGAAATCTGTGGGTGGGAAGCTCGCCCGGCGGGCTAAGCTGCCTCGACCTGCAATCCGGCCACATGCATGGGGTTTACCCTCGCCAGGGGCAGCCGGCCGTCGCCATCTCCAGCCTCGCAGTGGACGCCCAAGGCTCAATGTGGGCGGGTTCTGATCGTGGATTACTCAGGTTTCGAGGATCCCTCCGCTCCGGATTTCGATTGAGCGATCCGGCCGGCGCTCCCGCGGACGGAACATCCGGGCTGCTCGTCGATGGCGCCGGGCAGGTCTGGGCGGCAAGCGGAGGCAAACTGCATGCGCGGGTTGGCGAAGAGTGGATCGTCATTGGACCGGCGCAGGGGCTGACCGGCGTGGTTTTGTTCGTCGCCGGGTCGGAGGACGGCTCCATTCTCGCTCTCAACGCCGATGCGGAATCGTTTCGCGTGACCGGAGGGCAGCAGAGTTGGAGCGCCACCCGTTTGCCGTCCCTTCCTGCGCCGGGGCGTCTGGTCCCTTACTTCGTGGGGTTGGACAGTCGAAATGCCGTCTGGGTGGGCACCGACCGCGGAGTCTTTGTACTCGAGACCGGGAGCGCCGGTTGGGTTTGGCACGATGAAGACGACGGCTTGGTCTGGAACGACACCAACATCGGCGGGTTCCAGAGAGGCGCGGGGAAAGACGTTTGGATCGGCACCAGCCGGGGCCTGGCGCACTACACGCCTGCCGGCGCGGGCCGCTCCATTGCGCCCTTGCGCACCCTCATCTCCGCGGTCCAGATCAACGGCCAGGCACGCGACCCATCCGGCGCTCTCACGTGGAGATATCCCGTCACCAGCGTACAAATCAGGATGACCGCCCTGTCCTTCCTGAACGAAAGCCGAACCCGGTTTCTTTACCGCCGTCGCGGAATCGACAAGGTCTGGCTCAAGACCGACTCGCACGTAATCATGTACTCGGACCTGCAACCGGGGACGTATACCTTCGACGTGCTCGCCGAATCCACCGACGGCGTGGTCGGAGTCGAACCGGCCAGCATCACCTTGACAGTGCTGCCTCCCTGGTACCTGACACGGCTGTTCCTCGCCTTGAGCGCGGCAGCCATCATTCTGCTTGCCGTGGTTGGCTATCGCTGGCGCGTTCGAAACTTCAGACTCCGGCAACGGGAGCTGGAATCCGCGGTGGCCGAACGCACCGTCGAGCTGGAGACAGAACGCACCCTCGAGCGGGACCAGCATCGCGTATTGGAGATGATCGCTTCCGGCCTGCCCTTGAAGCAGGTCTTTGCAGGCATCCAGGATCTGGTCCGGTCGCTGGATAGGGGGTTGGAATGCTCGATTCATCCCGGAACAGCCCCCATCGAGGACCCCCCGCCCGGGCACGCCCGCCACTATATTCGGGGCAGTTCGTCCGAGCCTGTCGGGTGGATCGATATCGAGCCGGTAGGATGCGATGTTGCGGAGAGTCAAAGCGAGCGGACCCTGGCCATCGCCATTCGCCTGGCCTCCGTCGCCATCGAGAGCGCCAGCGCCAAGGAGGAGCTCGACTTTCAAGCCAATCACGATTCCCTCACGGGTTTGTCCAACCGGCTCCATTTTCAGGGCAGCCTCCACCGGGCTTTGGCCGACGCCGGAAAAACAGGCGGGGGATTTGCGCTGTTGTATATCGACCTGGACCGATTCAAGCAAATCAATGACCTCGGCGGGCACCGCATCGGGGATCTTTTCCTCAAGGAACTCGCCAATCGCTTTCGCTCATGCATCCGCAGAGGAGATCTGCTGGCGCGCCTGGGAGGCGATGAATTTGCGGCCATTCTACCTGGCGCGAATTCCGCCGCCGCAGAACGGATCGTCAGCGCCATTCACATCGCGCTGGAAAAGATGCTGGTCATTGAAGACTTCCAATTCCTGCCCAGCGCCAGCATCGGATTCAGTCTCTATCCGGAGAGCGGTACCGACGCCGAATCCCTTCTCCGGCAGGCAGACGAAGCCATGTATATAGCCAAGCTCGCTCGAAGAATGAACCAGCCCGAACCCGTCCCCGAACCCGAAGAGGCATAGCGAAGCCCTGCCGGATCGTTGCGGCTCGAACCCGCATCGAACGCGATCGAGAGCTTCCGGCTTTGGACAGGATTCCCATTGGCTAGTGCCTGAATCGGCCGCTTTCCGGCTCTCGCCCCGGCACAGATCCCACCGCGGCGGTGTATCCTCACCCTTGGAATGAAACGCGTCCTCACAGCCATCGTTCTGATTCCGCTGGTTCTGGTCCTGGTGTTTCTGGGACCACGCTGGCTCATTATCGTGGCCACGGCCGTGCTGGCCGGGCTCGCCGCGTGGGAGTACCTGGGCCTTGCCGAGCGGGGAGCAGCGCGTCCCCCGCGGATTGCCGTCGTGGTGGCCATCATCGTCCTGTTTATCGGCAACTCCGAGTACCCCGACCTGACCGCGGCTGTCTTTGGCGCGCTGTGCCTGGGGCTGCTGCTCTACTGCACTTTCGGCTCACCAGCCGATAGGGTCATGCCGGATGCGGCCGTCTCCGTCTTTTGCCTCATGTATGTCGGGCTCACCCTGCTTACCCTCCCGGCGTTGCGCGAAGAGCCCAACGGGCCCTCGCTTCTGATCTTCCTGTTTTTTGTGGTGTGGGCCGGAGACATTGCCGCGCTGTACATTGGCAGCGCCTGGGGACGGCACAAACTGGCGCCCCGCCTGAGCCCCAACAAGTCCTGGGAGGGCGCCGTTGGCTCGGTGGCCGGAAGCCTGCTGGCGGCGGGCGGCCTGCTCGCTCTGGCCGACTGGTTTACCCAGTGGAACTCGGCCAAGCTCTCCTACCCGGACGAGATCTGGTACTGGCTGCTGCTGGCCGTGATCGTGAACATTGCGGCGCAGGTGGGCGATCTGGCTGAATCGGCTCTGAAACGCTCCGTCGGCGCAAAGGATTCGGGGACAATTCTGCCCGGCCATGGCGGCGTTCTCGACCGCATCGACTCCCTGCTGCTGGCCGCCCCGGTGCTGTGGTACGCCCAGCTGATTCACGGGCGGCTCTGAGAAGCAGGGACTGAGGGACTAGGGACCAAAGGACGAGCGAAGGCGAGATTGGCGCATAATTGATGGAGGGGTGATTCATGCCGCAAACATCGATCGTTGTCCAACTGGATCCGGCGGTCGAGGCCCGGCTGGCGGCCTTGGCGGAGGACCGCCAGCAGCCCGTCTCCGAGGTGGCGGCTGAGGTCATCTCCTCGTTCTTTGCGGTCGATAGCTGGGAACACCAGCACATTCGCGCCAGTCTGGCTGAGCTCGAAGCCGGCGAGGGCGTCTCAAATGAACGCGTGACGGAGTGGCTCGATAGCTGGGGCACGGAGAACGAGTTGCCCGCGCCAAATGAAGATCCGCTGGTCTCCTACGGCCGTCTCGGACCTTGAATCCATTCGCGACTACATCGCCAGGGACAACCCCTCAGCCGCGCGCAAGGTGGCCAATCGAATCTAGGAATCCATAAACCGTCTCGTCAACTTCCCCCTGTCCGGCAGAGCGGGACGAGTGCCAGGAACGCGCGAGCTGGTGATCCCGGGAACTTCGTACATTGCCGCTTACACAACTCAGCGGGATGAGGTCCAGATTGCCGCCGTGCTTCACGGAAAACAGCGCTGGCCGGAGTCCTTCTAGAATCTAAGCTTTGAGACAGGTGCGAGCGCCCTATGGGCATTGGCTTCAGTGGGAAAGGCCTCGCTTGGTCAGGCGTACACTGGAGAGGATCCGACAAGTACGCTCATTCTCCTGACACCCATGAAACGACTCGCCATCCTCGGTTCCACCGGCTCCATTGGCCAGAGCACCCTCTCCATTGTCGAGCAGTTTCCTGAGCGCTACCGGGTGGCCACGCTGGCTGCCGGCCGCAATCTTGACGAGGCCTTCGCCCAAACCGTTCGCTGGCGTCCGAAGCTGGTGTCGTTGGCCACGGAAGAGCTGGCCGGCGCATTATCGGCCCGGCTGCGCGAAGCAGGCGTGACGGGCGTTGAGCTCGTACACGGCACCGAAGGCACGGTCGCCTGCGCCACTCATCCGGAAGCCGACTTCGTGGTTTCAGCCATCGTCGGTGTGGCCGGCCTGGAGGCCACCCACGCCGCCATCCTCGCAGGCAAGCCCATCGGCCTGGCCAACAAGGAGTGCATGGTCGCCGCCGGCGAGATTCTCACCGCTGCCGCGCGCGAGCGCAACGTCCCCATTCTGCCCATCGACAGCGAGCACAACGCCGTGCACCAGTGCCTCCGCGTGGGCGAGCACCGCGAAGTGAAAACCATTTGGCTCACCGCTTCCGGCGGACCGTTCCGTCAACTTCCCCTCGACCAGTTTTCCTCTATCACCCCCGAGCAGGCCCTCAGGCATCCCACCTGGGTCATGGGCCGCCGCATCACCGTCGACTCGGCTACCATGCTCAATAAGGGCCTGGAAGTCATCGAGGCCTGCCGCCTCTTCGACGTGCCCCCCAGCCAGGTGCGGGTCACAGTCCATCCCCAATCCACTGTCCACTCGCTGGTCGAGTACATCGACGGCTCCATCCTGGCGCAGATCTCCGTGACCGACATGCGCTTGCCCATCCTCTATGCGCTGGGGTGGCCGGAGCGTCCGGCCTCTACACTCACCTTCGACCTGGCCGCGCTGCGCCATCTCGACTTCGAGCAGCCCGACTTCGAGCGCTTTCCTTGCCTGCGCCTGGCTTTCGAGGCGGCGGAGAAGGGCGGAGCCCATTGCATCGCGCTCAATGCCGCCGACGAGGTTGCCGTGGAGGCGTTTCTCGCCCACCGCATCCCATTTATGGGAATCCCGCGTACAATTGAAAGAGTGCTCGCCGCCACCCCGGAGGCCCATCCCGCCACCATTGCGGAGGTGCTTGCCGCCGACCGGCAGGCGCGTCAAACGGCAAGCTCGCTGTTGATGTGAGGTCGCTGGCCCAGGTGCTGAGCTTGCTCGAAGGATAAATCGCTCGTCTATGCATGAATTTCTCGTTTCAACCGTCGCATTCATCGTCCTTGTTGGCGTGATGGTCGTGGTGCATGAGTTTGGCCATTTCGCTGTGGCCAAGCTGTGCGGCGTCCGCGTCGAGTCCTTCTCCGTGGGCTTTGGGCCGCGCCTCGTCGGCGTCAAGTACGGCGATACAGACTACAAGATCTGCCTGCTCCCGCTGGGCGGCTACGTGAAGATGACCGGCGAGACCCCGGACCAGATCTCCGGCTCAAGCCCCGGGACTCCCGTGGCCCTCCAAATGGCGGAGAAAATCTCCCGCCGGGATTCTTCAGGCGGCGATGAATTCCCGACCGACCTGGCCAACGATCCCGGCGCCTTTACCTCCCATCCGCGCTGGCAGCGCATGCTCATTGGCGTGGCTGGTCCCGTGGCTAACTTCATCCTGGCTTTCGTCCTCATGCTCTTTTACTACGGCTGGATCAACGAAGTGCCCAAGCACGAGGTGAAGACGACTACCGTCGAGTGGGTAGTCGACGGGTCGGCCGCGGCGCAGGCCGGCATCGAGCCGGGTGACGTAATCCAGCACTTCGACAACGTCGACAATCCCGACTGGGACCAGGTGAACCAGCGCGCGGCGCTCAACCAGGGCCAGGAAGTCGCGGTTACCGTGGAGCGCGGCGGCCAGGCCATCGCGCTTTCGCTGCACCAGCCCGGAGAGACGAAGGGCCACGACTTTGACCTCGCCGACATGGGCCTGATTCCGGAGTTTGTCCCCGGTCCCATCGGCGTGCAGCAGGTGCAGCCGGGAACCCCGGCCGCCGATGCCGGCCTGCGCGACGGCGATGCCATTCAGGCAGTGGATGGCCATCCTTTCCATACCGTGCAGTCGCTGCTGGCGTACATGCAGAGCGGCCAGGGCAAGCCGATTTCTCTCAGTGTTGTGCGCAATGGCCAATTGCAGCCGCCGATCGTTGCGCATCCGGCCAGGTTGGATAAAGGCTGGAAGCTGGGCTTTGTCCCCACGCCCATCCCTTTTGGCTCGAATCCGCTGCCCCTGAACGCGGCGGCCGCCAAGTCGGAACAGTTCTGCGCCGAGAACTCCTCGCTGATTGTCGAGGTGCTCGGACGACTCTTCACCCGCAAGGTCTCCTTCTCGCAACTTTCCGGACCCGTGGGGATCGCGCGCATGGCCGGCGACGCGGCCGAGTCCAAGGGCTGGCTGCCCAAGCTGGGCCTGGCCTCGGCCATCAGCCTCAACCTCGGAATCCTCAACCTGATGCCGTTTCCCATCCTCGATGGCGGCCTGATTCTGCTGCTGCTCATCGAGAGCGTCATTCGCCGCGATATCGGCGTGCAGGTCAAGGAGCGCATCTACCAGGCGGCATTTGTCGTGCTCATCGCCTTCTTCGCCTTCGTCATCTTCAACGACGTAACCAAGCTGCCGATCTTCTCGCACCTGAAACCGTAGAAGCAGTGGTTAGTGGTTAGTGGTCAGCACGGACGTGGGAATATGATTCAGTCCTTTCGCGATCTGCTGGTGTGGCAGCGGGCAATGCAACTGACGCTCGCGATATACAGGCTCACACAGAGTTTTCCGCGTGAGGAAGCTTATGGGCTTTGCGGCCAGCTCAGGCGTTCGGCAGTCTCCATTCCCAGCAACATTGCAGAAGGACAGGAAAGGCTGAGCACCGGCGAGTTCCGGCAATTCCTTGGAATCGCACGCGGCTCCAACTGCGAACTGCAGACGCAGCTTGAAATCGCTCGCGCACTTGGCTACGGCAACGCTAAGATCATTGAGGAGGCCGAGGGGCTTTCCATTGAAGTGGGAAAGATGATCAATGCAATTCTGCAATCCCTGAGCACATAACCCCGGACTAATCACTAACCACTAACCACTAACCACTGCCCTTATGTATATAACCACCGAAGTCCGCGTCCGCTACGCCGAAACCGATCAGATGGGCATTGTCTACTATGCCAACTACCTGGTCTGGTTTGAGATTGGCCGTGTGGAGTTGTTGCGTTCCCTGGGCCTTGCCTACAGCCAGCTGGAGACCGACCACCAGTGCATTCTGCCGGTGATCGAAGCGACTTGCCGCTATAAGTCCCCGGCCCGCTATGACGACCGCATCCTCATCGAGACGCGGCCCTCCCTGTTGCGCGGCTCGGTCCTCAAGTTCGCCTATCGCATTTTGCGCAAGGACCCTGGCGTAAAAGAGCCGATGCTCCTTGCCGAAGGTGAGACAGTCCACATCGTCTGCGACGATCGGTTGAACAAGAAACCGCTGCCCAAGGAACACGAAGCGGCGCTCAAGGCGATGATGGCGTAGTGAGCCGGAACTGCCGGATCATCGAGTCGCACCGCGCCCAGCAGCCCTTCCGCCTGGCTACCGGATCGCGTGCCAGGCCAGCAAGGTGATGCAAACTAGGAATGCGGCCGCGGCCTCCATGCCGATTGCCACGACCAGGCCTTTCACGGCGCTTCCGTCCGGCGCATCCGTCCCATGTACCCGGTCCATTTCTTTGCTGAGAGCGGGACCTTCATACACCAGAGGCGACGATAAGGCACTGCTGTAAGCTTCCGGGAGCATAGAGGCCGTCGCTTGCATAGGTTCTTCTCCTTGGGTAGACAGTTGGAGCCTGTCCTCAACAACATAGTCGGCCCGGCTTCGCGCAATTGGAATACAACTTAGATTATTCCCGGCGAGAAGCTGGTGCTATGGGCTTGCCACAAAGGTGGTATCAAGGCAGATAACACGCCCCAGGGACCGGCGGGCTCACCGGGAGCGAGCAACAATGGATCGGGGCGGCCTTCCGGCAGCTTGAGATCGATGGCAGGTTATAGCGGAACCAGAGTAGATGCGACCCGGAGCCAACCCCGCCGCGTGGCTTTTTCATCAAGAAAAAGCCACCCTCAAGAATCTACAGAGGGCCACGTTTACTCTGGTTCCGCTCTAGTAGACGACGACAGCGAGAGCAAACCCGTCGTAGCCCTTCACGCCCACGGTTTGCAGCACGGTCGCGCTCAGGCGCGGTTCGGCCGCCAGCCTCTCCGTGAAGCGGCGGATGCCTTCGACGCGCGGCTCGTCGCACTCCGGATCGACAACCTTGCCCTGCCGGACTACGTTGTCGGCGACGATTACCGTCCCTGGGCGAGACAGCTTCAGCGACCAGTCGAGATACTCCGGGTAGCTCTCTTTGTCGGCGTCGATGAAGATCAGGTCGAAGGGCGTGGCGACGGCCTTTTCCAGCGTGGGCAGCGTCTCGAGCGCCGGCCCCACGATCAGATCGACGCACTCCAGGACGCCGGCATATTCGAGATTAACGCGGGCAACCTCGGCATGGTGCGGCTCCAGTTCCAGCGTGACGATGCGGCCGTCGCCGGGCAGCGCGCGGGCCAGCCAGATGGTGCTGTAGCCGCCCAGCGCGCCGATCTCGAGGATGTTGCGCGCGCCGGAGACGCGGACCAGAAATTCAAGGAACTTCCCTTGCAGTCTCGACACACCGATGGCGGGAAGGCCAGCCTGTTCATTGGCCTTGAGCGCCGCGTCGAGTTTTGCGTCGGAAGGCGCGAGCAGGTCGCCGAAGTATGCGTCTACCTCGGCCCACACCGGCGGGTCAACAGGTTCCATCGGAGCCTACTTGTCCCTGGCGACCACGAAATCGGGCAGCCAGAGCAGTGCGCGCTTGAACTCGGAGTTGGGCAGCGGAGCCAAAGCCTTGATGGATTGCTTGGCGTAGCGGTCGGCAACAGACATGGCGTACTCCACCGAGCCGTTGCGGACCAGGATCTCCTGGATCTGCTGGCGGCTGACGTTCTCGAAGCTGCGGTCATCCAGGACTCGCTGGATGGTCTGGCGATCACTGGCCGTGCCGTGATCGATGGAGTGGATCACCGAAAGCGTGGCCTTGCCCTCGCGCAGGTCGCTGGCCACGGGCTTGCCAAGCACTTCCTCGGTCGCGGTCAGGTCGAGCACGTCGTCGACGATCTGGAAAGCCAAACCTACAGTCCTGCCGTAGGCCGCCAGGCTCGCCTCTTCCGCTTCCGTGGAGCCGGCCAGCACCGCGCCCAGCCGCATGGAAACGGCAAACAGGCAGGCGGTCTTGCGGAAGATCAGATCGTAGTACTCAGCCTCGGAAACGGCTTTGCCCAGCTTCTGAATCTGCAAGAGCTCGCCCTCGACCATCTGCTGCGTCAAGCCGATCAACAAATCCAGCACGCGCAGGTTCTTCTCTTCAAGCGCCACCTTGAAGGCCTGCATGTAGAGCCAGTCGCCGGCCAGAACGCACTTCTCGTTACCCCAGGTGGTGTTGGCGGAGGGGCGGCCACGGCGCGTGTCGGCGTCGTCGATGATGTCGTCGTGCACCAGGGTCGCGGTGTGCACCATCTCCACCACCGCGCCCAGGCGGATGGAGCCCTGACCGGAGTAGCCGAGCAGGTGGGCAGAGAGCAGCAGCAGCGAGGGGCGAATGCGCTTGCCCCCGCCTTCGCGCAGATATTCGGCAATCTCTGTAATGGTGCTCACGCTGGAGGCGGCGTCGCGGCCCAACTCCTGCTCGATCGCCACGAGATCGTCCCGCAGCAGATCGAAAACCTCTCTCGCCGTCGCTATCGCCAGTGTGTTCAAGGCTCTCCGGTTCTTGTGCTTTATCCTACAATGCGGACACTGCGACTCGTTCGTTAACCCCGGGGAACGCTGCACAACCGCAGGGGTTCAGTTGGTGCGGTAGTTCGTAAACTGCAAATCGACGCCGAGATCTTTGCCCCGCAACAAAGCGATGATGCCCTGAAGCTCGTCGCGGTCTTTGCTGGATACTCTGACTGTATCGCCTTGGATGCTCGCTTGTGCTTTCTTTTTTGAGTCCTTCACCAGGCGAACGATCTCCTTGGCCTTTTCGATGGGTATGCCCACTTGCAGTTTGATCTTCTGGCGAACGCTCTTGCCGGTGGCTTCCTCTACCTTTTCATAGGTCAGGTTTTTGAGCGAAACGCCGCGCTTGACCAGCTTCTGCCCCAGAATCTCCTTGACCGCCTCCAGGTGGTACTCGCCGTCGGAGGCCAGGTTAATCTCCTTGTCGGCTTCCACCAGTATGACTTCGGAGCGGGAGTCCTTCAGGTCGAAGCGCTGCCGTATCTCCTTGAGCGCCTGATCGATCGCGTTGCGGACCTCCTGCATGTCCACCTTGCTGACGATGTCGAACGAATTGTCTTGTGCCATCTCTTTCTGTCCTCAAACCTGGGAAAGGCTGCTGCATGCAATGCCTCTATCAGTTTCCCACGTCTGCCCCAAGACCAAACAGCCTGAGGAAGTTTTTCGTGGTGGCGGAGGCGATTTCTTCCGCTGAAATGCCCAGCAGTTCGGCCAAAGCCTGCGCGGTACGAGCGACGAAGGCAGGCTCGTTGCGCTTGCCGCGGTCCGGCGCGGGCGTCAGCCAGGGCGCATCGGTCTCTACCAGCATCCCATCCAGTGGGATGCGCGCGGCCACGTCGCGCAGAGGCTGCGCCTTGGGGTAGGTGAGATTCCCGGCAAATGAGATAAGGAAACCCAGGTCGAGCGAGCGTCGCGCCTGTTCCCATCCGCCGCCAAAGCAGTGCATTACGCCGCCCAGCCCGGTATGCCGCCAATGCTCTTCCAGAACGGCGAGCAGGTCGTCCCATGCGTCGGTGGATTCGTCGGTTCCCCGGCAGTGGATAAGAATCGGCCGTCTGCGCGCAGTTGCGATCTCAAGTTGCTTGATCAGCCCCTCGCACTGCACCGCGTGCGGCGCGCCTTCGTGGTAATAGTCAAGGCCGATCTCGCCGCAGGCGATGACCTCCGGCTCGGCCAGCAGGCCGTCCAGTTTGGCAAGTATGCTTTCGTCGATCTCGTGCGTGTTGTGCGGATAAACCCCGGCGCTCGCGTAAAGCCGCGGGAACCCAGCTCCCCGCGCCGACTGCGGATTGAACTCCCGGCAAATCCCCAGCGCCCCATCCATCCCCACCGCCTGCTCACCAATGCCGATGGCCAACACCGTGCCGACCCCTGCTTCCCAGGCGCGCGCCAACATCGCCGCGCGGTCGTCCGCGTAGCGTTCGCTGTCCAGGTGGGCGTGGGAATCGATCAGCATGCGGAGCCTCGGTCAGGAATCAATCGGAGAAGTTCGTTGCATTCGCTTCGGCTCAGGGAAACTTCACAACCTGCGGATCAACCACTCGCAGGCCCAGGTAAGCTTCAAAGCCATCGAAATCGGAATCGTGATGCAGCAACGGATAGCCCTCCGCGATGCAAAATGTGGCGATCAGGCAGTCGATCGTCCTGCGCACCGTGATCCCGCGTTGTTGGAGCATTCGGAAGTTCTGCGCAGCCGTTGAAGCGAGTCCCGCCGCCACGCCTTCAAGAACCGGGAGCGCCCGAAGCTGCTTCTCTGTCTGCCGGAACTGCCGGTCGGAACGGAAGCCGCGCAAGACTTCACAAAGAATCAGACTGGTCAGGCCCACCCCGCCTTGTCCCAGACCGGCCTGAAGCCAGCGCGTCTCAGGCGTGATCTTCCCGTTGAATGCGTCGATCCATACGCTGCTGTCCACGATCACCATGCGGTGTTTGTTCTCTCTATCTGCTAAGCCGCAGGTGTGTCCGCGATGCCTTGGTTCTCATCGCGCTTGCCATCCCAGTCGGGAAACCGGCTCGCCCGCATCTCGTCCAGGTTGCCCTCCCACCGCACTCTTCCGAAGAGCTTGACGATCCCTTCCTGCCGCTTGAGCTGCACCACCAGGCGCAAAGCCTCCTCGACGACCGCCTTCTTGGTGGATTTGCCGCTGGCGTTCATCGCCTGCCGCATAAGCTCGTCGTCCAACTCAACATTGGTTCGCATGGAGTGGCTCCTTGTGCGCATTCCCGGCGCGTTTCAGTTCCGAATACCATTCTTCAAGCCTGCCTTGGCGCATGGCGGCCTGGCGGCTCTCTTCCTGACGGCGGTAGAACTCTTCTGAAGCGGCTTCGGCGGCCTTCACCTGAATCAGCTTCTCCAGCGCCGCCTCAACGGTCGCCCGCTTCGTGGAACTTCCCGTCGCCCTCATCGCCTGCTTCATCAACTTGTCGTCGATGTCGATGTTGGTCCGCATGGGCCGCGCCCTCCCGATGTGTAAGGATAGCACGATTTATGTGTATGCGGAGGAATGCAGCCAGGACTCTGGGTGTGAATCCCGCCTATTTCAGCCTTGCCCCCAGCGGGACTTCTTCCAGGAATCCGGCCAGCACCGGAGCGCCATCGGGCAGCGAGGCCGCCAGCAGCATGCCGTTCGACTCCAGGCCGCGCATCTTGCGCGGAGCCAGGTTGGCGACGATGACGATCTTCCGGCCGATGAGCTTTTCCGGCTCGTAGTACTGGGCGATTCCCGCGAGGATCTGGCGCTTCTCGTAACCCAGGTCCACTTCGAGGCGGAGCAGTTTGTCGGCCTTGGGCACCCGCTCGGCGACCAGGATCTGGGCCACGCGGAGATCGACTTTGACGAAGTCGTCGATGCTGATGTGCTGCGACCCCTGCGGTGGGGCAGACGGCTGCAAAGGAGCACCTTCCGGCGCGTTCGTCGGGGTGACGCTGAGCCTGCCGCTGGCGAGTTCGGCGGCAATGGGCTCAACCGGGATCGACTCCACTTGGCTTTCGGAGTCGATCGGCGCGGCGGTGGCCTGCGTGAGATGATGTTCGCCGCGTTCTTTCGGGTCGTGCGCCGCGGTGCCACCTGCCCCAGGCTGCACGGAAACCACAGAGGGTGAGGCTGCCGCGGGCGCGGGTTCGATGGACAAAGCCGATGGAGGCGCTTCGGGAGCTGAGGGGGCCGCATCCTCGTGCTGGCTGGCGGCTTCAATGACTGTGCTGTTGTTATCGTCTTCAAGGTTTTGCATACGGTCGACTGCGTCCTTTTCTGCGCGGGGAAAGAGCGGTGCCGGCTCGCCCAACCGGGTCCCGGCCTTCAATCCGCCCCACGCGAGGCTTGTGAGAAAACCATTCTTTGCCGCGGTGGCGATGTCTCCCTGCCCAAGCTGAATCCAGACCTTCGCGGCCGAGTCGGGCAGGATGGGATAAACCAGCGCCGTAATGATGCGGATGGCCTCGGCCGCCGTTGCCAGCACGCGAGCTTGCAGCGCGGCGTGGTCCGGCTCTGACCGGTCGGCAGGCCGCTTCCACGGCGCGTTAGCGGTCAGATAGCCGTCCGTCCCGGCGACCAGAACCCACAACGCCTTCAATGCCTCTGAGAAATTCAAGTCGTCGAACGCCGGTCCGAAGCCGGCGATGGCGTCGGCTGCCGAGGCGCGCAGATCGGTTTCGGCCGCAGTTTCGATGCCGGTCTCCGGTATAACCCCGCCAAAGTACTTGTGCACCATGCTGACCACGCGGCTCACCAGGTTGCCGTAGCCGTTGGCCAGGTCGCCGTTGTAGCGCTGCACCAATGCATCGAAGCTGAAGTTCCCGTCCTGGCCGAAAGGAATTTCACGCAGCAGGAAGTAGCGCAGCGCGTCGGCGCCCAACACGGCCTGCACGGTCTCTGCGCGCACAATGTTGCCGCGCGACTTGGACATTTTGCCCTGGTCGAAGAGCAGCCAGCCGTTGGCCTTCACCGAGCGCGGCGGCGCAATCCCCGCGGCCATCAGGAACGCCGGCCAATACACGCAGTGGAAGCGGCTGATCTCCTTGCCGATCAGGTGCATGTCGACAGGCCAGAATTTCCGGAAGCGCGCCTGGTCCTCGGGCGAATCCGAACCATAACCCAGCGCCGTGATGTAGTTGGCCAGCGCGTCCAGCCACACGTAGATCACGTGCTCCTCGTCGCCAGGCACCGGAATACCCCACGAGAAACTCGTCCTGCTCACGGAAAGATCTTTCAAGCCAGAGCGCACAAAGGAGACGACTTCGCGGCGCGTGGACTCGGGGCCCATGAAGCCGGGATTCGCCTCGTAAAACTCCAGCAGCTTGCGCTCAAAGGCCGACAGCTTGAAGAAGTAATTCTCCTCGCTCACCGTCTCCGTGATGCGCCCGCAGTCGGGGCAGGGCGTGCCGGGAGGGCCGTCCACATAGGCCTCGTCGCTCACGCAGTACTGGCCGGTGTAATACCCCTTGTAGATAAAGCCCTTGTCGCGCAGCGTTGCAAACAGATGCTGTACGCCGCGCTTGTGCCGGTCTTCCGTGGTCCGTATGAAGTCGTCGTAGGTAAGCCCGAGCTGATCCCACAGCCCTCGGAATTCTCCCGAAATAGCAGTCGCGAACTCGGCCGGCGTCCTGCCGGCCAATGCCGCCGACCGCTCAATCTTCTGCCCGTGCTCGTCCGTCCCGGTGAGGAACCAGGTGTCGATGCCCAGTGCCCGTTTGCGCCGCGCAATGGCGTCGCACACGATGGTCGAGTAAGCGTGCCCCAGGTGCGGCCGCGCATTCACGTAGTAGATGGGTGTGGTGAGATAAAAGCGGGCTGGGCTTTGGGCAGGAGTCGTCATGTGCGGTGCGTTTTCTTTCCCGGCTCCCGCATCCAAACGCGGGAAGTTCAAGGCAAACTATCATCATCTTACGGCATTTGTCCTCCAGCGAATTCCGAAGCGCCCCGCCATCCAGGGCAATCGCATGAAGGACCAGCATGAGGCCCAGATCCGCCCAGCCCTTCACCTTGCCGCCAAAATGCTCTAAGGTCCCAGAGGGACCGGTCGAAAATAGCCCGGGGCAAGCGCAGCGCTGCCCCGGGGAAGCTGATAACATCCATCCGTTGCGCCCCGGCGGGGCGCTGTGAAACGCGCCATCGTCCCAAAACGCCTTCACGCAATCGCCCTGCACCCCAAGCGCTGAAGCCGCGTCTGCCCCACCGCAGGTGGTAGAATCGCCCTTGAAAATCAAGGATTTCTGAGGACATTCCGACGTGTATCTGGAACTGCAAAAGAAGCTCGGCGCACGGCTTCGCGCTCTATTGAAAGAAAAGTACGATCTGGAGTTGGAGACGATCCCGCTGGAGATTCCGCCGGACCTGAAGTTCGGCGAGCTGTCCACGCCGATTGCTTTCGAACTCGCGCGCAAGCTCCGCAAAGCCCCCAAAATCATCGCCCAGGAAATCGTAACCGCCCTCGGCCAACCGGAAGGCTTTGCCGGATTCGAAGTCGCCGGCGCCGGATACATCAACGCGCGGATGGATCGCGGAGCCGCTGTGCGAAGCATCGCCGCGGCGGGAACCGGGCCCCTGGCTTCCTCCGGAATTCATTCACTCGTCGAGCACACCAGCATCAATCCCAACAAAGCCGCGCACGTAGGTCATCTGCGCAACGCCATCCTGGGCGACACGTTTGTGCGCCTGCTTCGCGCGTCCGGACAGAAAGTCGATGTGCAGAACTACATCGACAACACCGGCGTCCAGGTGGCGGATGTGGTGGTGGGGTTTCTGCATGTGGAAGGGAAGACGGCGGATGAGGTGAGGGAACTGCTCGACGAGCTCAAGCGCAAGGGCGAGCGCATCGACTACTACTGCTGGAACCTCTATGCGAAGACCTCGCAGTGGTACGAGCAGGGCAGCGAGGAAAAGAATGCGGCGCGCAAGAAGTTGCGCTACGCCACCCTGCACGAAATCGAGCACGGCGGAAACGAGACGGCCGAAATCGCCGAGCTGATCTCGACAGCCGTATTGCGCCGCCATCTCGAAACCATGCTGCGCCTCGACATTGAGTACGATTTCCTGCCCCGCGAGAGCGAGATTCTGCACTTGAAGTTTTGGGAAGCGGCGTTTGAGCAGTTGAAGCAGACAGGCGTCCTGTATTTTGAGACTGAGGGCAAAAACAAGGGCTGCTGGGTGATGACCCGCCCCGGCACTGAAACCACAGAAGGCCAGACGAACGAAGATGCCAAAGTCATTGTTCGCTCCAACGGCACGGTAACGTATGTGGGCAAGGACATCGCCTACCACCTGTGGAAGTTTGGCCTCTTGGGCAAAGACTTCGGCTACAAGCCCTTCTTCAGTTATCCAGATCATGAGGGCTGGATCTCCACCGAACACGGCGAGGAGCCGCACCCGCAATTTGGCGGGGCCCAGGCAATTTACAACGTCATCGACGCCCGCCAGTCCGATCCGCAAGCGAATGTCATTCAGGCTTTGCGCGGCATGGGCCACACGGAACAAGCGGATCGCTACACGCATTTCAGTTACGAAATGGTCGCGCTCACGCCGCGCTGCGCGGTGGAACTGGGCTACGACATCTCCGAGGAAGACCTGGCGCGGCCCTACATTGAAGTCAGCGGCCGCAAGGGCTTCGGCGTCAAGGCCGACGACCTGATCGACAAACTCATTGTCGCCACGCGCGCCGAAGTGGACGCGCGCCAGACCGGACGCGATGAAGCCGAGCGCCAGCGGATTGCCGAACAGATCGCCATCGGCGCCCTCCGCTATTTCATGCTCAAGTTCACGCGCAATTCGGTCATAGCCTTCGACTTCAAGGATGCGCTGAGCTTCGAGGGCGAAACCGGGCCATACATCCAATACGCCGTGGTGCGGGCGCGCAACATCTTTCGCAAGGCGGAGACGACGCCGGAAGCGGTGTTCGCCGAGTTTAGCGCCGCCCACGGCACCGCCTCGGAGTATCTTGCCGGCGATGAGAACGAGGACATCTGGGCGCTGTGGCTGCGCGCCGGCCGCCGCACCATGGTCCTGGAGCAGTGCATTGCCACTTCGGAGCCGGCTTACCTGGCCAGGCACGCCTTCCAGTTAGCGCAGGAGTTTAACGACTTCTACCACAAGCATCACATCCTCACCGAAGAAGACCCGGCGCGGAGGACGTTTCTGCTGGCCACTGCCGCGGTGGCGTTGCGGGAGTTGATTGAGGTGCTCAGCTGGCTGGGAATCGAGGGTCCTGAGGCCATGTAAGCTCCGCCGGCGCCAGGCGGCCGGCTCCCGGAATGAGGAAGTTACGCCCTGTCGAGCGCCCTTTCAGGGGCTTGCACGTCTCAAGGGTGCAGACAGCAATTGATATACAATCGCATCATGAGTTCGAGAACCGGCGTGGAAGCCGGCGCCGGTTTCGAACATCCAATTCCCCGAGGGCCCTATGACCGCACCCCGCGAAAAGAACGAGCCGCGCAAGCTGCCCATGATGCCCATCCGGGACATGGTCATTTTTCCGTACATGATGACGCCGTTCGTGGTAGGGCGCGAGTCCAGCGTGCGCGCACTGGAAGAAGCGCTCACCGGTGACCGCAAGATTTTTCTCGCCACGCAGCACGATGCCTCGATCGACGAGCCCAAGGCCAAGGACATCTACCAGGTGGGCTCCATCTGCAACATCGTGCAGAGCGTCAAGATGCCCGACGGCAACATCAAGGTGCTGGTGGAGGGCGTGGAGCGAGCCAAGTCCATCGAGGTGAACGACCGCGACGGATTCTTTGTGGCCACGGTGCGCGTAGGCAAATCGCAGTTCGAGATGACCCCGGCCGTCGAGCAGCTGATGACGCGCGTGACCGGACTCTTCGAGCAGTACGTCAAGCTCCAGCAGTCGCTGAACTACGAGACGATCATCGCCACGGTGCGCATGGATGAGCCGGCCAAGCTCAGCGACACCATCGCTGCCAATCTGCAACTGGGCATCGAAGAAAAGCAGGAACTGCTGGCCATCTTCGATCCGGCGGCGCGGCTGGCGCGCATCGCCGATGTTCTCGACATCGAAATCGAAAAGCTCGACCTCGACCGCAACATCCAGTCCCGCGTCAAGCGGCAAATGGAGCGGGCGCAGAAAGAGTACTACCTCAACGAGAAGATCAAGGCCATCCAGAAAGAACTGGGCCGCGGCGAGAAGAGCGAGTTCGACGAGTTGCGTAAGAAGATCGAGGCTGCCGGCATGCCCAAGGAAGTGCTGGACAAGGCGATCCAGGAGCTCAAAAAGCTCGAGGCCATGCCGCCCATGTCGGCCGAGTCGACCGTCAGCCGCAACTACATCGACTGGCTGCTGGCCGTGCCGTGGAAAAAGCGCTCCAAGGAAACGCGCTCCATCGACTACGCCGAGAAGGTGCTCAACACCGACCACTATGGCCTGGAGAAGATCAAGGAACGCATCCTGGAGTTCCTCGCCGTGCGCCAACTGGTGAAGAACCCCAAGGGCTCCATCCTCTGTTTCGCCGGCCCTCCGGGCGTGGGCAAGACTTCGCTGGGCATGTCCATCGCCAAGGCCACAGGCCGCAAGTTTGTAAGGCTCTCACTGGGCGGCGTGCGTGACGAGGCCGAGATCCGCGGACATCGCCGGACGTACATCGGCGCGCTACCCGGTCAGATCATCCAGCACATGAAGCGCGCCGGGACAAAGAACCCCGTCTTCCTGCTCGACGAAGTGGACAAGATGGCTTCGGATTTCCGCGGCGATCCGGCATCCGCGCTCCTCGAAGTGCTCGACCCGGAGCAGAACTCAACCTTTCAGGATCACTACCTCGACGTGGATTACGACCTCTCTCAGGTGCTCTTTGTGGCAACCGCCAACGTGATGCACACCGTTCCCGCGGCGCTGCAGGATCGCATGGAAGTGCTGCGCCTCCAGGGCTACACGGAGCAGGAGAAGCTGGAGATTGCGCGCCAGTACCTGGTGAAGAAACAGCGCGAGCAGACCGGACTGAGCGACAAGAACATTGTCTTCACCGACGAGGCGATTCTGGAGATCATCCGCTACTACACGCGCGAAGCGGGCGTGCGCAATCTCGAGCGCGAGATCGGCAACGTGTGCCGCAAGGTGGCGCGCAAGGTGGTCAAGAGCGGGGCCAAACACAAGGAAGAACTGACCGCCGCGAACATCAGCGAGTTTCTCGGCGTGGCCAAGTACCGCGATTCGGAAGTGCACGAGAAGAGCGAGATTGGCCTGGTCACCGGCCTCGCATGGACAGAAGTGGGCGGCAGCATTCTCACCACCGAAGTGCAGGTGCTCGACGGCAAGGGCAAGCTCACCATCACCGGCCAGTTAGGCGACGTGATGCAGGAGTCGGCGCAGGCGGCGCTCAGCTATATTCGCGGCAAGGCGCAGGCGCTGGGTCTGACGCGCGAGTTCTATCGCAATGTCGACCTACACCTGCACGTGCCCGAAGGCGCAATTCCCAAGGACGGCCCATCCGCCGGAATCACCATGGCCACGGCTCTGGCCAGCGCGCTGGCCAAGATTCCCGTGCGCCGCGACATCGCCATGACCGGCGAAATCACGCTGCGCGGCAAAGTGTTGGCCATCGGCGGATTGAAGGAAAAGCTGCTGGCCGCGTTGCGTGCCGGAATCTTCGAGATCATCCTGCCGCGCGCCAATGAGAAAGACATTGCCGAACTGCCTGACAATATCAAAAAGGCGATGAAGCTGCACTTTGTGGATCAGATGGACGAAGTGTTGACGCTGGCTCTGGAGAGCCCGCTGCAGGCGCTTGTGTCTACCGACGCCGATGTGCTCGCCGTCCCGCCCGCGGAGCTGACCGCCAATATCCCAGCGCGGCAATGAACCTGTCTGCGCGATCCCAGGTCTCAAAATCGAGACCCTTCGACAAGCTCAGGGCAGGCCCTGGGGCATCCAGATCTGTAAGCACTAGCTTGGAAGCGGCTTGTGGATTGCACCCATCAGGTTCTTTCCCAGCGCCGCCGATGCGCTGATTACGCCCCCATAGAGCGCACCCACCACGCCTAGGCTGGCCACATCCTGCCCTGTGAGATAGAGGTTGCGAATGGGCGTGCGGGCGCCTAATGCCCGCAGCGCGTACCGCGCCGGTGTCGCCGCAATCCCATAGATCTCACCTCTCTCATAGTTCATGAAGTGCCGCGTCGTCACCGGCGTTGACAGCTCGGCATGCTCGATATGCCCCGCAACCTGCGGAACCTGCCGCTGCAACTCTTCAAGCAGCCGTGCGGTGAACTGTTGCTTGAGTTGCTCGTACTCTAGACTGCGATGCTTCCAGCGCGCGCTGCTCCAGCGGGCGAACGCGTCAAAGGGCAACATGGTGATCGCCTCGATGGTGCTCTTGCCGGGATGGCGGCGTGCGAAATCGGGGTCCTTGGCCGACGGAAACGAAATGTAGACAGCTGGAAACGGCGCGGTGTAATCGGCGGCAAAGCGGCGTACGTTTTCGTCGTGGTCGTAGCCGGGATAGATCCAGAGATTGGTGCCGGTGAGGCCAAGCGCCTCGGCCGTTGCGTCAAGTCCGACATAGAGGCTAAGGTGCGCGGTGGAGGGCGGCAGCGCACGCAGCTCTGCCCGCAGTGCCTCAACCCCCGCGGCATCCCCAAGCAGCAGCCGGTTGAAGGTGTTGGTTGCGCCTGCGTCGCTGATCACCATGCCGGCGCTGAACTCGCGTCCATCGGCCATGCGCACGCCGGTGGCGCGATCGCCGCTCAACAGAATCTCCGCCACCTCCGCGCTGGTCACCACGGCTCCGCCTGCACGCTCAATCTGCGGAACGATAGCCGCGGCGATCGTGGATGCGCCGCCGACGGGATAGCTGGCGCCGTCGAAATAATGCTCGGCGATGGTGGCGTGAATGGCGAAACTGCTCTCGGACGGCGGCAGCCCGTAGTCGCCCCACTGCGCGGTCAGCACGCCGATCAGTTCCCGGTTGGTTGTTAGATTCTCCAGCACCTCCAGCGTGGTGCGCCGCGCCCAGCGCATGTAAGGCGCGCGCAGCAGCCAACCGGCCACGGCCGCGGCCGGCGCGGGCATCACCTTTTCCGCATAGAAGAACCCGGAGAGCCGATTGGCCGCGCGAACGGCGCCGATGTAATTGTCGATGGCGCGGGCATCGCGGGGAAAATATCGCTTCAAATCGTCTCGGAACCGCTCCATCCCCGCCGCGAAATCGAAGGTCCGCCCGTCGATGACAACGCGGTCGTACACATCCGGCATGGCGGTCCACTCGACTCCGCCGCCGGTCAGGTGGTCGAAGGCATTGCGCACCGTCGACCGCGGGTCCTGCACCTGGCCGATGTAGTGCAGGCCCACGTCCCAGTCGAAGCCGGGCCGATGGAAGGCGTGGGTGAAGCCTCCGGCCACGTAGTGCCGCTCCAGCACCAGCACGCGCTTGTGGCCGTGAACGCTGAGCATGGCCGCGGCGGCGAGCCCGCCGATGCCGGAGCCGATGACAATCGCGTCCCAACTGTCGCTGAGTTGCGCCTGCTTGTAAGGGGTTGGCTTGACGGTTGGCGTCATGGGGTGCCTCCGAACCTTCTGTGGAACGCGACCGGTTCTCACGTATGTTGACACTGACAACATGAGCATAAAACGCAAATGTTGCTTGTGTCAACATATTCTGATAAAAAACTTGTATGGCCCAGGTTGAGCCGTATCATCGCGAGAATTTGCGGCAGACGTTGCTGGAGGCGGCCGTGACCCTGATCGGCGAGGTAGGCCCGCGGGCTTTCACGCTGCGCGAGGTGGCGCGGCGCGCGGGCGTCTCGCACAATGCGCCCTACCGGCACTTCTCCTCCAAAGACGACCTGCTGGTCGCGGTCGCCAGCGAGGGGTTTGAGCGGCTCACGGCGGTGATGGAGAAATCGCTGGCGAAGGGCAAAACCCCGCTGCAACGCCTGCAACTGTGCGGTTGCGGCTACGTGGACTTTGCGCTCAAGTGGCCGCATCATTTTCTCGTGATGTTCGACCTGCCGCTCAAAGGCCACTCAGAGTGTGCGGAAGTACCGGTGGGAAAGAATGCCTTCGATGCGCTCATGGGCTGCATTATTGCGGCGCAGAAGACGCGGGACCTGCCTGCCGGCGATCCGCTCTCCCTGGCGTGGACGGCGTGGTCGCTGGTGCATGGCATTGCCAAGCTGGGCGTGAGCGGAAACCTGCCGTTGAGCCACGCGGAGACCCTGAAGTTTACGCGCCAGGCAACGCAAGTGCTGAGCGTTGGCATGAGGAAGCGCAAACCTGCGGCGCGCTGAACCCGCTGGCCGCGGCAACACCGCGGGTTGCGCAGGCAGAGCGCGCAGCCGCACCGGTACAATCTTTGCCATGGCAACCTGGTACCGGCGGGTCTTCCTGCTGGCGATTCCTCTCATCCTTTCCAACCTGACCCAGCCGCTGCTCTCCACAGTGGACACAGTTCTGTCCGGCCATTTGCCGGGACCGGCGGCGCTGGGCGGCGTGGCGGTGGGCGGCATCTTTTTCAACTCCGTTTTCTGGACCTTCGGGTTTCTGCGCATGAGCACCACGGGCCTGGTGGCGCAGGCTTATGGTGCGCGCGATCACCAGTCGCTGCGCCTGCACTTTGCGCGGGCGCTGCTCACAGCCGCGGCCATTGGCGTTCTTCTGCTGGCGGTCAAAGAGCCGCTGATCGCCATCTCCATCAAGCTGCTGGGCGCGGGGCCTGCAGTCGCGCAAAACGCGGCGGTCTATTGCAACATTCGCATCTGGTCGGCCCCGGCCGCCCTCGCAAATTACGTGATTCTCGGTTCGCTGTTGGGCCGCCAAAGGGCCCGGACGGCGCTCGCCATCCAGGCGGCCATCAACGTGGTGAACGTTTGCGTGGCGCTTTGGCTGGTGCTCCATCTCCACTGGGGCGTGGCGGGCATCGCCACCGCAACCATGACGGCTGACTATGCAGGGCTCTTGATGGGCCTCGCGATCACCGTGCAATCAAGGGCCCTGTCTGGCGGCTATTCAAGCGACGGAGCGAAAGAGCACCTTCGCTGGCGGGAACTGATGCATGGGCCGAGTTTGCGCCACCTGTTTGCTCTGAATCGCGATCTGCTGCTGCGGACGCTCAGCCTGGTGGCGGCGTATGCGTGGTTCACGAGGGCAGGGGCGCGCGAGGGCGATGTGACGCTTGCGGCGAACGCAGTGCTGTTAAACCTGCACGGCATTGCTTCGTATGCGCTGGACGGGTTTGCCAACGCCACCGAGGCGCTGGTAGGCGCGGCGGTAGGAGCCAGGCGCGTGGCCGACTATCGCGCTGTGCTGCGCGCTTCCACCGTGGCGGCGGGAGTGGTGGCCGTGCTGATGTCGCTCACTTATCTCGTGTTTGGCGGAGAATTGGTGCGGCTGTTTACCAACCTGGAGCCGGTGCGAGTGCTGGCCATGCGCTATTTGCCCTGGATGATCGCGATGCCTTCCATCGCGGTGTGGGGATACCAGTTGGACGGCATCTTCATCGGGGCGACGCGGGCACGGGATCTGCGCGACTCGATGCTGATCTCGTTCCTCGGGTACCTGGGGTTGGCGGTCTTGCTTGAGCTCTGGCTGGGCAACCATGGTCTTTGGTGCGCATTCATTTGCTTCATGGTGCTGCGCGGCGCCACGCTGGGCCTGCGCCTTCCGGGGATCGAGAAGAGCTTTGCGGCTGCGCCCGCGGAGACCGTGGTTGCGTGAGGGCAGCGTCGGCCTGCTCCTGTATCCTGAAGGTCGATGGTTCTTTCCCCTTTCCCATGTCTCAAAATCGGGACCTGGGGCACCCGCCTCCTTCGCTGACCTGCTGACTCGCTGTCCCCGACTTTCCTATGCGCTATACGACACAATTCTTGCTTTCGGCGATGGCAGCCGAGCAGTTTCCCGAGCCGAATGTGCCGGAGATTGCTTTTCTGGGCCGGTCGAACGTGGGCAAATCCAGCCTGCTCAACGCACTCGTCGGCGAGAAGTCGGCCAAGGTCTCCTCCACGCCGGGACGCACACGAGCGATCAACTTTTTTGCGCTTTTAGATAAGAGCGGGAGGCGGCAGCTGGTGTTTGCCGACCTGCCGGGATACGGGTACGCCAAGCTTTCGAAGTCCATCTCGGCGGGATGGCCCGCGTTCATCGAGCCCTATCTGGCCATCCGTTCCACGCTCAAGCTGTGCATCTGCCTGGTGGACTCGAATGTGCCGCCGCAGCAAAGCGACCGGCAGCTGATCGACTGGCTGCGTGCGGCGGGGCGCGACTTCGCCGTTGTGGCTACGAAGATCGACCGGCTCAGCGGCAACGAGCGGACGCGCAACCTCCTGGCGCTGAAAAAAGGGTTGGAGCTTGACGAGATCCTCCCCATCTCGGCCAAGACCGATTACGGGATGGGGGAGCTTTGGAGCCGGATCGAGGCGGCCGGAAAGCCAGTCAGCTAGTCAGCCTTCGCCCTCGGCATTTGTGGCCTCCGATGGCTGGAACAGAAACACTTCCGTGTCTTTGTTCACGCTGATGCGCACTTCCACACCGAACTCCCCGCGATCGACCGCACTTTGCGCGCGCGAGACGAACTCCTTTGTCGCATCGGGTTGGCAACGCAGCAGGCGCAGGCCTTGCGCAAGACGGCCGAGGTAGCGCGGAGCGAGGCGCAACCAGCGGCGGGCGGCCAGGGCCTCCGGGGTCGAGTCGCGGCAGAAGCAATCGAGCGCCAACGCGTCCAGCCTGGGCAGCCAATGAGAGGGGGCGGCGGCTACGCTCCAGGCGACCAGATCCCGGCCGCTCTCGTCATCGGAGAGCTCGATGCGGCGTGCGCCCTGGCCGAAGATCGTGGTGGGCGAAACAGGAGACCCGAGTGACGGCAGCAGATCGGGAACCACGCCCCGTTCGAGCATCTCGCGCTCCACGGCATCGGGAGAGGCGGCAATGCAGACCGCAACGGTTTCGCGCTTGCGAATCTCGTTTTTGAGGATGCGCAGAGCTTCGTCGAGCGAGGTGACCAGAAAGTCGGCGACGCCATCGCGAATGGCCTGCTTTTGCGCCGTTACGTCGGCGGTTGCGGCCAGCGAGGCGGCGCCGGCGATGTTGCCCGCGACCAGCAGCGCGCGGCCATACGCCGAGAGTTCCCCGGTGTAGAGCAGCTTGCCGCCCAGGCTAGGCTCTCCGTTTGCAATGGCGCTCTCCGGGCGCACGAGCGCAGCGTAGAGGTCTTCAACCTGGAGGATGAATTCAAGCGCGGAGGATGGGTTGGGGTCAGGGGTCAAAGCTGGAATCTCTCCGCGCACCGGGTTTAAGTTTGGCCTGGCTGCCCGCTAATCCAGGAATTGCTCGCGCGAGCTGAGTGGCCGGACAAAGAACACAAATTCCCCCGGCTTGGCGATGACCTGAAGTCTCTCCGGAACCTTCTTTCCCACGCAGCCGTTGGGCGCAACCACGCCGGACGTGAGGATATCGGCGACCGGGTACCAGTGGTCGGGCGCGGCGGCGTGGTCGGCTGAGCCGTGGTCCTTGTCGGCGTCGCAGTTGACGTAGATAAGCATGGCGCTGTCGTAGGTGGCATGAACGGAAATGACTTCGGCGTTCGCGGGGAGGGTCAGTCTTCCCGCGCCATCCTCGCCCTGTTTCACCCAGTTGCCGTGGACCTCCTCCTGGTGGTTGATGCGCACCAGGTAGTTTGAGGTCGCAATGAGCAGACCGGTCTTGCTGTCGAGCATGCGGATGGTGATGGTCTTGTCGCTCTGTGCCCGGGCTGCGGGGGCCAGGGCGGCCAGGCAAAGCGCAAGCACGAACAGGCGACGGGCGACTCGACGTACGGATTCCGCTGGGAATGCCACTGGGATTGCCTCCGCGCCTGAGAGCGGCTGAAATCCCGCCAGGTGCTTACCAGGTATTGTACGGTTGACCGTCGGAACCTGCCTCGTCCGATCCGGAGTGAACATCGTTCACGCCGGGGTCGGTCTCGTCCACCGAGAAGCGCGAGTCGCTGGTGTCGGTGACCCAACTCGAGTTGGTGTGGGTCATGGGATCTTCAGGGATGGTCTTCAGGTAGCCTTCCTGCACCAGGTCGTCGAGCGATTGCGGCGCCTTCTGCTTGTCCATGGTGTAGGAGTCGATGGCCGCGCGCAGAACGTGCAGGTCTTCTTTGAGAACGGCTTCGCGGGCATGCTTGATGGCGGCGGTAAAGCTGGGCACCGCGATCACCGCCAGCACGCCGATGATGGCCATGACAATCATCAGCTCGATCAGCGTGAAGCCCGCGTTGTTTTTTCTTCTGCCCACTTCGGCCTCGCCTACCACGTGGAATACTTGGTGCCGTCCAGGGCTGTGCCCTGGGCTTTGGAATAGACATCGAAGACGCTCTGGCCGCCGTACGAGTCCGAAGTTGGGTCGTCCTGCATCGAGTGCATGCCCCACTCGTCTTTGCCGGTCATGGGGTCGATCGGAATCTTGCGCAAAAACCTGACCTTCTTGCCCTGCACGTCCACCCCGGTGACCAGCGTGTCCAGGTCGGGCGGATAGTTCTGGCTGTCGACCTTGGTTTGGAAGGCGTGCCGATCGGCGGCGTCCTTGTAGGCGTCGATGGCGTCGCGCATCTCCCACAGGTCGCGCCGCAACTCACGCTCTTTATCTCTCTTGACGTTGAACATCGTCACCGGCACGGCGGCCGAGGCCAGGATCGAGAGAATGGTGACCGTCACGATCAGCTCCACGAGCGTGAGACCGCTCTCCTGTTTGCGGCGCATCCGGATTGGATTGGTTGCTCTCATGCCCCTCTCCGATTAATGCACGGTGATGCTGACGCGCGAACCCGGCGCCGGCAACTGCTGCTGGGCGCTGTTGATGGCGCCAGCCTTGGTGAGGGTCAGGGCGGTTTCTCCCGCCGCCTTGGCCTGGAAGCTGAGCACGCAGACCACTCCCGGCCCATTCACACCGGCCACTCCTGGCGGACGCGATGCGTTGATGGTGATGTTGCCCGGCCCGTCGTCGCGATGCACCAGCCCCACAGCCTGGTTATCGCGGCCCAGCAGATCGCCGAGGGTCACACTGGTCAGGGAAAGCTTTGCCGGATCGTATTGAACCTGCAACGGCACGGAGAAGATGTCTCTTCCTCCGGATAGCACCACCGGAACCTGGAATGTGGACCCCGCGGCCACCGCGGAGCCAGGCGGGTTGAGCGCGAGATTCACGCCGCCGGGTCCGATGGGACCGGGTGGACGCGGCGCTCCGGCTGTGTTGGGCTGGCCTTCGAGGCCTGGTGGCATGCCGGGGGGGGCTGGCCCGGCCGGATTTGGAGCCATCGCCAGAGAGTTGGTGCCGAATGGGCTTGGAGGCACGGCCGTGGGATTCGCCACCGCCGTGGCAGCCGTTTGTCCATTCACATCGGCTGATGCGCTCAACTGCGCCAGCGCGGCAGGAGCGGCTGCCAAGGCGCTCTGGCCGGGAACCACGCCGAAGGTAGGCCCGGTTTCAGCAGCCGGATGCGCGGGAGCAACGGGTGCGGGCGCGGGAGTGGAAGCATCCGGAGCCGCGGCCGGGATGCGCCGCAATTCGACCGTCGCGCCGGCGCCGGTATCGATGGTGCGCAGATTCACCCTGTCCAGCGACTGCGTGCGCACGATGTGCGGCACCACCAGAAAGACCAGTTCATCGTCGTTGATGGTACGGTCTTTGGAGCCGAAAAGGTATTTGAGAATGGGAATGGAACTCAAGCCGGGGATGCCGGTCCAACTGGTCTGGTCCTGCTTGTCCTGAATCCCGCCCAGGATGCTGGCCTCGCCCTCCCTGAGGCGAATGACCTGATCGACGACACGCTGCGAGAGAATGGGTTCGGTGACGCCGCTGATCGTCACTGAGCCGCTCTGCGCGGTCACCTCGATCTTCATCTTCAGCGTTACGTCGTGGTCGTAGTGGACGCTTGGCGTCATTTCGATCTGCACGCCCACGTCCTGGTACTGGAACTGGGTCTGCACCCCGATGCCGATTCCACCCACGCCGCCCACGCCGCCCAGGCCGCCCCCCCCATAGGAGCCGGTGGCGATGGGAATCCGCGACCCGATCTTCATCGTCTGCTTCTGCCCGTCGGTGGCGCGAAGGCGCGGATTCTGCAGAACCTTGGTGTTGGAATCGGTCAGCAGCAGGTTGGCGGTGGCTCCGCCGATGGTCACAGCGAAGTCGGTGGCCTTCAGGTGGGCCAGGTCATACAGAGACGGGCTGGTGCTGCTGGTCCCGGTGGTGCCCGTAGTCCCGGTGGTCGTCGTGGTGGATGAAGTGGTGTTGGGAGCCTGAAGGGCAATGCCCACGCTGCTGGGCCAGGAGATGCCCAGCGTGCGCTCCCAGTTCTTGCTCACTTCCATGACGGCGATATCCACCACCACCTCGGCGCGTGCCTTGTCCAGGTCGTTGATGAGCTTTTGCGCCAGCAGCAGTTCATCCGGCGTCCCGCGGATCACGATGGCGTTCTGGCTGGGCACGCCGTAGATCTTGATGCCGGTAAGCACGTTGCGGATGGCGGTCTGCACGTCGGTCAGATCGTTCTGCTGCCAGGCGTTGGTCAAATAAAACGTCTCCACCGCCGATTCGTCCAGGTCGGTGCGCTTCTGGCGGGTATTTTGGGCCACAAAGATCGTGTTGTCGGTGACCGGACGCCAGAAGGTGTTGGACATGGTGCCCACAATCCGCAATGCATCGAGCAGGGACGAGTTGGTCAGGTCGACCTGGATGCGCTTGGAGGTGTAATCGGGATCAAACAGCACGTTGATGCCGGCCGCCTTGCCGATGGCCTGGTAAACCACCTTGGCGTCTTCGGAGTAGTGCAGGGTCAGCGGTTCGTTCGAGAGCGGCTTCAGCGAGACTGGGGAGCCGATGGAGTCCAGCTCCTGGTCCTTTACGGCTTGCTCTGAGAGGCTGGTGTCTCCCTGCGGCGGCAATTCACCGCTGCGCTTGCGTGCACGCGCAATCTCCTGCTGGGCGGCCTCGTTGCTGGGGTCGATCTCCGCGGCGTGCAGAAACTCCACCAGCGCCCCCTGCTCGTCGCCGCCCTGCAGCAGCCTGCGACCCTTGCTCATGTGCAGCCCGGAGGCGGAAACCTTGATGCGATAGAGGGCTGTCTTGTAGGCCATGTCGCCCGGCGCCTTGGCTACGGCCTTCTGGTAGAGATCGAAAGCCGCATCGTAGTCCTCCGCGGCCTCGGCGGCTTGTCCGTGCTTGTACATGGAAGCAGCCGACTCCGCCCGCAGGGGCGTCGTGCACAGCGCGAGCACGGCGAAGAGCGCAAGCCAGCAGAAGCTGCGCGGGAACGTGGATGCGGCCAAGGCCGGTCCGGAGGCGGCCTGCAAAAGTGCGCGGCGATTCATCGAACTCCCAGGCGTCCTGTTCACTCCGCATTCCGAAGCAGACACGTGCGGGCTGCCTTGGCTGCCCCTGACGCGATCCCTATCGTGATTTCCCGCGCAATTCGTGGTTGCGATCAAGTCCATCCAACGATGCCCCATTTTAGCAAAGCCCCTTTGCCGCGCGGGGAAGGCTGGATTCCAGCTGGGGAAGCGAAGCCGTTCCGATGCTAGGATGAAGATTCGAGGTTGCATTCCCATGACCCGCCAGACCAGCCACGTGATCGTTCAGCACGACGACGCCGGCCCCAAAAAGCCCGTGCGTCCCCGCGACCCTGTGGCCAGCGGCGAGCGCGACGCGGCCCACAACCGCATGGCCGGCCACAACTACTTTCTCCTGGAACGGTTCGAAGCCGGCGTGGCCCTGCGCGGCACCGAGGTCAAATCCATCCGCGAAGGCAAGGCGAACCTCAAGGATTCCTATGGCCTCATCAAGGACGGCGAGGCGTTTCTCCTGAACTTGCATATCGGTCCTTACTCCCACGGGAACATGGCCAACCACGACGAAACCCGCACCCGCAAGCTGCTGCTGCACCGGGACGAGGTCCGCAAGCTACTCCAGAAGACGCAGATCAAGGGCCACACGCTCATCCCCACCCGCCTCTATTTTCGCAACGGCCGGGTCAAGTGCGAACTGGCCGTGGCCAAGGGCAAACAGGACTGGGACAAGCGCGAGACCGAGAAGCGCCGCGAAGCCGACCGCGATGCCCGCGCCGCCGTCAACGCCAGCAAACACCGCATGGGCCGCTAGCGCCTCCGCTCAAGAAGGAAAGCCTGCGCAAGCCACTGTTTTGAAAGGGCATCACTTCAGTCGTGCCGCAAAAGCCCATCAAATCAACGTCGGGCTTCACAGGCTGCGGAAAAACTCTTTCGGGCGGTAGGCCGGGGATTTATCCCCGGCATGGCGCCAATCGAATTAACGTGGGCTTTAGCCCCTGGGGTATGCGTTTCGGGCCTTTCGCGGGAATCCACGCCTTTTTCCGCAGCCTCTCCAGCCCCTGCAAAATCCAGTACTCGAACTCCCGTCATCCAAGCCCTTTTTCCAAAGCCCTTTTCGCCCCCGAGGGAGCTTTGCCCAAGAGCGGCTAAAACGCCCTCCCCGCCAAGAACTCTTCGCCTTGCCGAGAAGGCCGGTGACTTGCCCAAAAACTACGAATCCCACCCCAGAACTGCGTGCGTCGGGGCTCCCAGACCGCTGCATGAACGCGCGCGGAACGTTGCTGAAACAGTAACTTCCGATTTGACTCGGGCAGAGCACGAGCGGTGGGGCTTAACGGAACTTGTCCGATGTGTCTTATCTGATTTGGAATCCCTGGTGTGCTGCGAAGCTTAGAATGGGTGCACAGCTAGATCGAGCATGGGCTTATCGTTATCATTCAGCAATTTCGATCCTTTGAGCCGTTCGAACCTTCGCCAGCCAGCACGATCTTCCCACCGGACCTCAGGCGAGGTCCGCACCCTTTCACTGGAGACACCGTCATGGTCAGCATTCCCAAGCACGTTCAGGATTTTCTTCCCGGCAAACTCGCATGGGTGGCAACAGCCTCCCCCGACGGCACGCCGAACGTCACTCCCAAAGGCTCTGTCAAGTTGCTCGATGAGCATCATGTGGTCTTCGCGGATCTCTTCTCTTTGAAAACGCGCAAGAACCTTGAAGAGAACAAGAAAGTCGCCGTCACCGTGGCCGACACCGCAACTGGCAAAGGCTACCAGATCAAGGGAACCGCTGAAATACTCGACTCCGGCCAGCTCTTCGACGAGACCGCAGAGCAGTTGAAGGCTTCGCCCAAGCAATTGCCGCCCATGCATCATCTCGTCAAGATCGCCGTAGAATCGGTGTTCGATCAGTCCGTCGGCCCAGAAGCCGGCAAGCAGATCGCCTGAAGGTTACTGGATTGCCGGTGCCCCGTCCAAGCTATGCTTGGGCGGGGTAGACGCCCGCTGAATCGGCGCCGTTTCCATCTACACCGTCAACGGCCGATTCTCATACCGCGATAGTTGCCCAAACGGCATTCCCAGCTCCGACCAGAGTTCTTTTTGCAGTTTCGGCCGTGTGGTCGCTAGCCTACATCGGAACCGACTCGGGCAGGGCGCAGGGGGATGGGGATGATCATCGGTCGAGTCGGTCGCCAATCCGTCTCCAACTCGGTTTCGGGCGCAGAATCGGAGGGGCTGAGGACTCCTTGTCAGTTAGTGTCGCTCTCAGTCCAGATGTGAAATGTTCCGAACAGAAGGTCTGCTGGTTGCCTTTGTGCGGTCGAACGCATGGTAATAAGTTCTTCCGGGCTGTCCGGCTCCCCCATGCGCTCATCAATTGGCTGCACGTGGTCCAGTTCCAACAGAATGCAGTCCAGCGTGGGCACGATTCGCTCGACCCGCTCTGTGAATTCAGCCACTGAACTAACCGAAGCTACCACATTCACGTAAGCCCCTTTACCGTCATCTCCAAATCGCCTGAATACCTTGCATTTCGGGTCTGCAACAAGGCAAGCGACACCCGTCCATATCTCCATCTCGGTATTCCTCAAGCTTCCAATATTGTAAGGAAACTGGTTGTACCTGGATCGTCGCCCACTCGGAAGTCACCCTGCAGTTACCACTCGCAAAGAGGAAGGAATTCGAGGACACCGGAGGAAATCGGCTCTCGCCTGGAATGTCGCCAACCTGCCCAGGAACTCTTCGTCCCCAGGAGCCATACGACCCCGAAAGCTATCTCGGCCGGTGAGAGATTCCCACGGATGGTCAGACAGCCCTCCTTCATGAACAGGATGCACAGCACCAGGAAGCTGGCCAACCGGGTCAGCCTCTCCGTCCACTTCCTCATCGCCTGATTTTCTCGTTTCGGTCCCCGCGACGCACCAGGGAAAACAAGCACCCCTCGGTGCATCGGCTCACCGAATCACTTCAACCTGGATTCCAAGTCCAAGATTCTTCCAAACGCGATCCGTGGTGTAAACCGTCGCCTTGCGCTCAATCGCCAGCGCCAGGCAGGCGCGGTCCCCGAGCGACAGGCCGAAGGGGCGGGTGATGGACCGAAGCTCCGCGGCGATACGCGCCTGTTCGTCGGTCAAAAAGCAGATCTCGCACTGTAAGCTCTGCATCCGGCTCCAGGCATGGTCAGCCTGCGCTCCACGATCCATCATGCGGCCATGAACCTCCGCCATGTTGACCGTGCCGAGCAATGCGCCCCGCAGGATGGGAACGACGGTTTCGCCTCCCGGCTCGTTAAAGAAAACAGCCAGAACGGCCGAAGAGTCGAGCACGGCCAGGTCAGTCAAGGGTCCCCGCCTTCCTCATCCAAGCCAATTCTTCTCGCGGTCGCGCGCTAAGTCTTCTTCCTCGCGGCGCGCTTCCTCGCGCCGCTCGGCGATCAGTTCGTCCGACGCCAGAACGCCCGGCTTGGCGTATGGCGCGAACTCCTGCTGAATGCGCCGGATGCGGGCCGGGTACGACTCGATGCGCAGAACTCCGTCCTCCACATCCATCAAGAGCGTATCGCCCGGCGCAATGCCCATCTCCTGCCGCATGGCGGCGGGAATGACCACGCGCCCGTTGGGGCTTAGCGGGGCTTTTGCATGAAGATTCGTTTTGACATAGTTGCCCATGAGTGACACTCACAAGAAGAATGACATAAGAATGATAAGGTGTCAAAACAATTCAAGAATGTCATTTTGGCCAACCATGAGCGTCTTCCAGGCAGGCCCCCGCCGCATTCCCGGCCGACGGCGGGTTCAACACCGCGGCCATCCGGGAAGGCCTCCTACGCCCGCTGGCCCTCCCCTTCCCGGAGGGTCCGGCATCGGAACCTTCCGGCTCAATTCTTTCTGTAGCCGAATTGCAGATTATTGCGCCAGAACGAGCACAATTGGTTCTGTGAGGGCAAGCGATGAAAACCTGTTTTGCCGCCGGACTCGAAATCCATGAAAAACATCCCTCGATGTTCCCCTATGTATTACGCTACATAGGGACACCCCCTCCCCCCTTTTTCCTGCAAGTCAATGAAAATAAACACCTTACGTAAAATGCGACGATCATAAATCCAACAAAATAAAGGACTTACAATTTTGCACCCTCCTGCAATCCTGCCAACCATTCTCCGGAAACAAAGGACTTACGGACATTGAGAGCCGCAGAGCTGGCCATCTCTTGCGCTCCCGGGGAACACCTCTGCAGGAGGTTAAAATGGTATCGAGGAATGAATGAAAATCGAGCTCTCGTTTGCAGATCTTGCTGGAATTGAAACTGAACTGCTGGCCGTCGTGGCCGTGGATACCCAAACCGCCAAAGACCCGGACGCCAGACCTTTGCCCGTCCTGCTCACCTCCGACGAGGCCGTGAAGGCCGCCGCGGCCGCCGTCCTCGCCACCGGCGAGTTCAAGGCCGGCGTCAACGAGACGGTGCTGTTGCACGCGCCTGCCGGTCTGGCGGCCAAACGCCTGCTTCTGGTGGGGTTGGGCAAGCAGGCCAAGGCGACCGAGCACAGTGTGCGCAAGGCCACGGGAACGGCGGTGCGCTTCACCAAGCCGCGTGGGATTCGTGAGCTGGCATTTGCGCTGCCTGAAGCGGAGTCTCTTCCGCCCGGTCCGTGCTCGCGTGCCTCGGTCGAGGGGGCCTTCTTGGGCGACTTCGACGCCGATACCTATCGCAGCGATCGCAAGGACCTGAGCGTACAGCGCTTTCAACTGGCCGCGCCGCCGGCCAACGGGGACAAGGGAGCTGTGGAGGCCGGCTTCACCGAGGGCGCCATCGTTGGCGAGAGCCAGAACTTCACCCGCTCCCTGGTTAACGAACCGGGCAACAAGCTCACGCCGACCATCCTCGGCCGGCGCGCCGCGCAGATGGCCGGCGAAGTGGGTCTCGCCTGGGACGTCTACTCAACTGAGAAGCTCCAGGAGCTGAAAATGGGTGCGTTCCTGGCCGTGACGCAGGGTTCGTCGGAACCCCCGGCGCTGATCGTCCTGCGCTACGAGCCGGATGGCGCCAGCGATGGTCCGCTTCTCGGTCTGGTCGGCAAGGGCATTACCTTCGACACAGGCGGCATCTCCATCAAGGCGTCGGAAAAAATGGAGCTGATGAAGTACGACATGGCCGGCGGCGCGGCCATGCTGGGCGCCATGCGCGCCATTGCCCTGCTCAAGCCCAGGGTGCGCGTCATCGCCATTGTCTGCGCGGCGGAGAACATGCCCGACGGAAAGGCCTTCAAGCCCGGCGACGTGGTGACGGCGATGTCGGGAAAAACCATCGACGTCATCAACACCGATGCCGAAGGCCGCCTGGTGCTGGCCGACGGGCTCACCTACGCCCGCCAACTGGGCGCAACGCACCTCATCGACGCAGCCACGCTCACCGGGGCCATCGGTGTCGCCCTCGGCCAGCACAACGCCGGGGCTTTCTCGAACGACGACGCAACCTTTGCAAAGTTCTCAGCCGCTCTCGAGACCTCCGGCGAGAAGTTCTGGCGGATGCCGCTGGGCGACGAGTACGCCGAGCAGATCAAGAGCGACATCGCCGACATCAAGAACACCGGCGGACGCGCCGGCGGCGCCAGTACGGCGGCGGAGTTCGTGCATGTCTTCGCCGAAGACACGCCCTGGATTCACCTCGACATTGCCGGCATGGCCTGGATCGACGACGCCCGCCCCTGGATCGCCAAGGGACCCAGCGGCGTAGCCGTGCGATCGATTCTGGAGTGGGTGCGGAGCTACTAACTGCCTGTTGCCTTACTCTCCAACCTTCGTCAACCGTACCGACCGTCCCGTGCGTGCGGATTCGCGCGCCGCGTCGAGAATCTGCATCACCACGACGTTGGTGTCGAGCGCGGTCAAATCGCCCTTCGGCTCCAGTTGCCCGCGCAGCACGGCGGCGAGGTAACTGAGGGAATTGCTCTGCGGACCGCTGAGCGAGGCGGCGGTGGTGAGCTGCTCGTCGGAGTCGTGCTCGTGGCGCACGCGAAGCTTGTCCGCGCCAACCGTGATGGCGTAGCCGGTCGCGCCGTAGACCTCCATGTCCTTGCGGCTGAAGGGCCAGTTCCACGAGGCCTGGATCACGGCCTGGGCGTGGGGATAGGCCAGCACGATGGTGGCGTCGTCGTCGACCTTCGGGTAGATCTGCGGCTTGTCCTGGTTGACAACGGCGGTTACGGTCAGCGGCGCTTCGCCGTGCATGAGCCAGGTCATCAGGTCCACGCCGTAGCAGCCGAAGTCGTAGAGTGCGCCGGCGCCGTTCTGGGCCGGGTCGGTGAGCCAGCTTAAGAACTCAGGTGGCACCCCGATCTCCTTTGGCCCCTCGTGCCCGTCGTGGAATACGACGCGGCGCAGCTCGCCGAGATGGCCGCGCTCCAATTCGTCGTAGGCGGCCTTGTTGCTCGCGTACCAGGTGGTCTCGTAGTTGACCAGCACGTGAATCTTGGAGTGGCGGGCCGTCGAGCGGATGGCAAGCGCGTCGGCCAGCGAGATGGTCAGGGGCTTCTCGACCATCACGGAGACGCCGTTTTGCGCAGCGATCTCGATGGCGGGGCGATGCTGGGCGATGGAAGTGTAGACCAGCACCGCCTGGGGATGAGTCTTCTCGATCATGTTGGCTTCGCCGCGGTAGAACAGGGTCTCCGGGAGCGAATACTTCTTCTGGTACTTGGCAAAGAGGGCGGGATCGGAGTCGGCGATGCCGACCAGCTCCACGTCGGCGTGCCGCGGCAGCGCGGTCAGAAATCCCTCGACGTGGCCGTGCTCGAGACCGACGATGGCTACGCGCAGCGGCGGCGCCTGCTGAGCCGGGCAGAGCCCTGGGATGGCGAACAGGATGACCGGCAACAACCGGCGCAGTAGGAAAGCGGTAGTCGGAACAGGACGCGGCATGGGCTCAGGAACCCTCCCCGGCGGCAATTCTACGCTGCCGAGAGGTGCGGCAGGTTGCGCAGGCATTTACTTTAGCGCCAGGCAACTGATCGGTCATGGCTGCCGCCGCAGGCAAATTGCAGATTTCAGCGGTTGATTTCGACCGCCGTCGGTCGGCATGGATTCGCGGATTGGGGTTCCGGGGGCTGATGTCCCGGGGGACGACCCTTTTCCCCATTGCCCTTGCGGCCGGGTTCCGGTTCCTTTCCGGGTCCCTCCCATGCAAACAGGGTCCGCGCCGGTTTGACCCTTGGCAGTAAACCCCACTACCATGAGGTGAGGCATTTCCCCGGCTGCAACCGGCAGGTAAGGGCCCACGCATCGGCCTGTTGCATCGATCCGGAAAGGGAGCCGGCAGCCTGCACCCGCAAAGCGACGGATTGCAGCCTGGAATCGGCCCCAGGCACGACTCAGATCGACAGATTGTTGGCGCGCGCTTTGCGCCCGGAAGGCGAAACGTTGAGCTCTACCGACACCCTCGAGAACAACCCACAACCTGGTGCGGCCGAGGCCGCGCAGGGTCAGGATCACCCGCACGAGCATCCCGATCACGAAGACCACGATCACGAAGGTCACAGCCACGAGCACGAAGGTCACAGCCACCAGCATGGGCCGGTCTTGAATCCGGACTGCACCCGCGAACTGGTGCTCGACATCCCCGCCGAAGAGGTTTCCAAGGCCTACCGCACGGTGGCCGGCAACTATCGCAAATATGCAAAGATTCCCGGATTCCGCGCCGGCAAGGTGCCGGATTCGGTGGTGAAGCGGCGCTATGCGGCAGAGATTCGCAAGGACGTGATCGACGGCTTGCTTCCGGAGCGGTTCAACAAGGCGGTGGCCGACCTGGGCGTAAGGCCAGTGGGGCAGCCGCAGGTGACCGAACTGACGGTCGAAGATGGCGCGCCGCTGCACGTAAAGGCGGTCTTTGAGTTTATTCCGGCGTTTTCCATCGAGGGCTACGAGCAGGTCACGGTGCCCAAGCCTTCGGTTGAGATTACGGACGAGGAGTTTCAGGCCGAGCTGGCGCAGCTGCGCGAGTCGCGCGCCACGGTTGAGCCGGTGGAAGAGGACCGGCCGCTGGGGGACGGCGACTGGGCGCAGATCACCTACAAGGGCCAGGTGGAAGGCGAGGCCGACGCCTCCCCCGTGGCGGGCGAAGACACGCTGGTGGAGATTGGCGGCAAGGATACGGTGGAGGCATTCTCCACTGTCCTTCGTGGCGCCAGACCCGGCCAGGAGCTGAAGGCCGAAGTCATTTATCCGGCGGACTATGCCGAGGCCAAGCTGGCCGGCAAGACGGTGGCCTACGACGTGGAAGTGAAGGCCATCAAGAAGCGGACGCTGCCCGGCTTGGACGACGATTTTGCCAGGGAACTGGGCGCCTACGAGAGCTTTGCGGATCTGGAAGAGCGCATCAAGGAGCACCTGGCGGCGCGCAAACGGCGCAGCATCGAAGGCGAAACCAAGGACCGGCTGTTTGCCGCGTTGACGGAGAAGTACCCGTTCCCGGTGCCGGAGTCGCTGGTGCAGGAGCAGATTGACGCCCGCCTGGATCGGGGCCTGCGCGCCCTGGCCGCCCAGGGGATGGACACCGAGCAGATGCGCAAGCTGGACTTTGCCCGGCTCCGTGCCGCCCAGCGCGAGAGCGCCACCGCCGAGGTGAAGACCTTTGTCCTGCTGGACCGCATCGCCCAGTTGGAAAACATCACGGTCAACGACGAGGAATTGGACCGCGAATTGCAAATAGCTGCTTTGCAGTCCCGGGAACCCCTGGATGCCCTGAAAGTGCGATTGACGGAGGACGGTGGGCTGGCTAGAATCCGGGAACAACTGCGAAGAGAGAAAACTGCCAGCGTATTGTACGAACGGCTGCCCGCTTAGCCGGAAAGGAATTCAGGACGAGGGGCAGAAGGCGCCGCAAAGGCTTGAAACGAACCGGCCGGGGCGGACACAATCAAACGGGGACTTCCAGTCCCGCAACGGGAGAGCGAGAAGAACACTCAATGGCATTGGTTCCCATGGTGGTTGAACAGACGAGCCGGGGCGAGCGCGCCTACGACATTTACTCCCGTCTGCTTCGCGACAACATTATCTTTCTTGGTACGCCGATCGACGACCAGGTGGCCAACCTGATTGTGGCGCAGTTGCTGTTTCTTTCCGGCGAGGACCCGGAAAAGGACGTGCAGCTCTATATCAACTCGCCGGGGGGATCGATTACCGCGGGCCTGGCCATCTACGACACCATGCAGTTCATCAAGAACAACGTGGTCACCTACTGCATCGGCCAGGCGGCCTCGATGGGCGCGTTTCTGCTGCTGGCCGGCACCAAGGGCAAACGGTTTGCGCTGCCCAACTCGCGCATCCTCATCCATCAGCCGTCGATGGGCGGATTGAGTGGGCAGGCCACGGACATCGACATTCATGCGCGCGAGATTCTGCGCATTCGCGAGATTACCAACACGCTAATGGCCAAGCACACCGGCCAGCCTCTCGACCGCATCGAGCGCGATGTGGAGCGGGACTTCATCATGAACGCGCAGCAAGCCAAGGAATACGGCATCGTCGACGAAATCATCGACCGGCCGCCCACCCTCAAGTGACCGAGCCCGCACGAAACAGACTTTAACGGAAAGAATCGTCCAAAGGGAGCAAGAAAATGAAAACGCGCACGGGACCCGAAGAAGCACTGCGCTGCTCGTTCTGTCACAAGTCACAGGACGCCGTGGCCAAGCTGATCTCGTCGCCCAGCGACTACCCACGCGCCTACATCTGCGATGAGTGCGTAGCGGTCTGCAACTCGATTCTCGAGGACGACCGCGGCGACGCCGCGCACCCGGCCACCACCGCCGGCCACCTGCCCAAGCCGCAGGAGGTGAAGAGCTTTCTGGACGACTACGTGATTGGCCAGGACCAGACCAAGAAGAAGCTGGCCGTGGCCGTCTACAACCACTACAAACGCATTCAGATGAATAAAATGCGCAATAACGAAGTGGAACTGGCCAAGAGCAACATCCTGCTCATCGGCCCCACCGGGTCGGGAAAAACTCTGCTGGCGCATACGCTGGCCAAGATGCTCGACGTGCCTTTCGCCATTGTGGATGCAACTACGCTGACCGAGGCCGGCTACGTGGGCGAGGACGTGGAAAACATCATCCTCAAGCTGCTGCAAGCAGCCGAGGGCGACGTGACGCGGGCGCAGCAGGGCATCATCTACATCGACGAGATCGACAAGATTGGCCGCAAGGACGAGAACCCGTCCATCACCCGCGATGTCTCCGGCGAAGGCGTGCAGCAGGCGCTGCTCAAGATTCTCGAAGGCACCGTAGCCAATGTGCCGCCGCAGGGCGGGCGCAAGCATCCTCACCAGGAGTTCACGGCTGTCGACACCACCAACATTCTGTTCATCTGCGGCGGGGCCTTTGTCGGCCTGGAGCGCGTGGTGGGCCGGCGCGTTGGCAAGAAGGCGCTGGGTTTCAAGGCCACCGACACCGAAGCCGAGTCGGCGGCGCGCTCGCATCGCGACACCGAACTGCTGCGCAAGACCGAACCCCAGGACCTGATCAAGTACGGGCTGATACCCGAGTTCGTGGGCCGTCTGCCGGTGATGGGCATCCTCGATGAGCTGGACGAGGCCGCGCTGATCGAGATTCTCACCAAGCCGCGCAACGCCATCCTCAAGCAGTACCAGCGCCTGCTCGAATACGAGAATGTCCGCCTGCACTTCACCCAGGAAGCCACCTGCGCCGTGGCCCGCGAGGCGCTGGCGCGCAAGGTGGGCGCGCGCGGCCTGCGCATGATCCTGGAAGAGCTGATGCTCGACCTGATGTACCACCTGCCCTCGAACAAGCGCGTGCGCGATCTCGAGATTACGCGCGAGATGGTCGAGCGGCGCGATTTGTCGCTCTGCCTGCTGGAAAAAGCCGGGTAGCGTTTCGGCGATTCCGATTGCGAAAGGAAAAAACCCTCATGCCGAACGCCGGCGCGAGGGTTTTTCTTTTTGCTGAATTCTGCAGTAGGCAGCTTAAGTTCTACGGTACGAACACGTGCAGCCGGACGTGCCATTTTGTGGTTTGACCGGGTCCCAAGATGGCCATGCCGGTGTCCATGGTGTCCCATTCCTTGCCGAATGGGTCGGCGAAGTTGAGTTGGTGTTCGATGGCCACAAACTGCTTGGTGGGCGGCGCGTACAGCTGGATGGTCTTGATATTCGGCGAGAGGCCGATGAGGTCGACCCCGAATGTGGCGGCCGGGTCGATCACTTGGACCGTGGCCTCGTGGTTCTGCCAGTCGATGTGGCTCCAGTTGTCGTCGAAGAAGTTGTCTCCCAGGGCAACCCCGCCCGTGGCGCGCAGGTCGAAGCGGGTTCCTTCCACGGGCAGCAGCTTGCCCGTGGGGAAGACGTTGTCGTAGCCGTCGATCTCGGCCAGCTTGTCTGCAGGGATGCGGACGCGGACCTGGGTGCGGTCGCCGGAGGGCAAGTTGATGTAAGGATGCCAGCCGATGGCAATGGGTTCGTTTGCGTTGCCCACGTTGCGGGCTTCGATGGTGGCGTCGACCGCCTCGGCGGTGAGCCGGATTTTGACTGTCAGGTCGGTCTTGGAGAGCCAGTGACCGCCGAAATCGCCGGCATGGATGATGCCCGAGACCTCCTGGCCGCCGGGCACGTCTTCGACTTTCACGTCGTCGGTCTTTGACTTGAGAATGAGGCCGTGCATGGCGTGGCGCTCGGCCGTGGGCAGCTTGCCGATGTTGTTGGCGGGCAGCGTGAGCGTGTGGCCCTTCCAATCGGTCGTAAGGGTTTTGCCGTCGGCAGAGAGCTTGCCGCGGATGCGGTTGGGATAAGGGACGAGGAAGGCGGAGCCGAGGCGGTAGGCCAGGTCGCCGTTGTCGTCGTCGTCCACGTCGAGCATCTTTTTGGCATCGGCGAGGCTGGGCGAGGAGAGTACGTCGACGCTGCCCTTGCCGGGGAAGTTGGCGGTGATCTGGATGATCTCCATGCCGCGGCCGGGGGCGAGCGTGATGCTGGTGAATTCGGGCTTGGCGGCGCCGGAGGGGGTGCGGGTGAGGGTGACGATCTTCTGGCCGCCGATCTCAGACACAGCCTGGGCGCCGGCGGCGGGAACGACGATACCCGCCAGCAGGACCGGCAGGACTACGGAAAGCAGGGCAAGAGCTTGCATCAAGGTCTTCATATCAATCCATCCGTGGAGGTGCAATTGAATTTCCCGGAATCAGCCCGTCGCGAGGAGGATTTCCGTCGCGAGAAAGCGTATTCCAGCGGCGCGTTCATTCTACGCCAATCCAGCGATGGGGAGAGGAAACGAGCGACTTCCCCCCTCAGCGATTCAAATCAAATCTGCCAAAGCGCGGCACGAGCCGTTGTTCAGGGAAATCCGTACCGCGGACGGAGCAGCCATCTGACCGTCACTCAAAAGCCAGCCCGGAGGCGCGCGGTTGACAGCTTGCGACTGCGTGGACTACCTTCTGGCCTGAATTGCGACAGGGATCGCAGGGCCCCAGGATTGCCGTGCTGCACAGGGGAGTGAAAGGACAAGCAAAATGACGACACGACGCGAGTTTCTTGCCGGTGTCTCGGCAGCATTGATTGCTTCCGGAGCGGTGGCGCGCGGGGAAGCCGGCAAGCTCAATATCGGACTCGAACTCTACAGCTTTCGCGAAGAGATGAAGCGCGATACCCCCGGTACGCTGGCGAAGGCGCGCGCCATGGGATTCGACCGCGTCGAAACAGGCAGCGACTACTACGGCCGCACCGCGGGAGAGTTCAAACGCCTGCTCGATGCGTCGGGCCTAAGAGCCACTTCGCTCCACTTTCAATATGACGACCTGAAAAAAGGCACCGACAAGGCGCGGCGAGACCTTGAAGTTTTCGGCGCGCATTGGGTGGTGATGCCGTGGATTCCGCATGGTGATCGATTCGAGCGTGCAGACGCCGAGCGGGCCATCGGCGATTTCAATGCCTGGGGCGCGGCGCTGGCCAAGGACGGCAACAAGTTCGCCTATCATGCGCACGGGTACGAGTTCGCCGCGGCGCCTGACCCAACCTTGTTCGATCTTCTGGCGCGTTCCACAGATCCGGCCACGGTGAAATTCCAAATGGACACGTTCTGGATCGTCGTGCCCGGCCAGGACTGCGCCGCGCTGCTGGAGCGCTACCCGGGGCGCTTCCGGCTGATGCATCTGAAAGACCTGCGCAAGGGCGCGCCCATCGGCAACAAGCAGGGCCACGCCGACGACAAGGACAGCGTTCCGGTGGGCGACGGCATCATTCCCTGGGACAAGGTGCTTGGCCTGGCGCACCGGCAGGGCTGCGAGGAGTATTTCATCGAGGATGAGTCGCCTGACGCGATGATGCAGGTCCCCATCAGCCTCAAGTACCTCAACAGCCGCAGTTGGTAGAGCAGGGATTCGCGCGGAGAGGCGCGCGAATCGCTCCGCCGTCATCCGGCTAAAATGCGGTGATGGGTGTTTCGACCGATTCTCTGGCGGTGTTGAACGAGCGCATTGTCGCTTGCGAGCGGTGCCCGCGGCTGCGGGCCTACTGCGCCGAGGTGGCGCGCGTGAAGCGCCGCGCCTATGCGGACCAAGAGTACTGGGGCAAACCGGTGCCTTCGTTCGGCGACCCGGCAGCGCGGGTGTTGGTGCTTGGCCTCGCTCCGGGTGCGCATGGATCGAACCGCACGGGGCGGATGTTTACCGGCGACGGGTCGGGGGATTTCCTGTACCCCGTGCTGCGCGAGGCGGCCTTTGCCTCGCAGGCCGGGTCGGTTTCGCGCGGCGATGGAATGAAGCTTGAGGGGCTGTGGATCAGCGCGGCGGTGCGCTGCGCACCGCCGGGGAACAAGCCTGCGTTGGAGGAACTGCGCAACTGCGCGCCGTGGCTGGATGAGGAGATTCAGCTGCTCGCCGGATTGCGCGCGGTGGTTTGCCTGGGCAGGATCGCATTCGATGGCTTCCTGAATCATCAACGGCGCGCCGGACGCATTTCGGGGAGGGCGGGGTTTGAATTTCGTCACGGCGCGGAGTATGCGCTGCCGGGCGGGCTGGTGCTGCTGGCGAGTTATCATCCGTCCTTGCAAAACACCAACACGGGCAAGCTGACGCGGGCGATGTTTCTTGCTGTGTTCAAGAGGGCGCGGGAGGCAGCGGGGCTCGCGTAGGTGGAAAACGAACGGATTTTGCGAGAAGCTTTTGGGGAGAAGAGGCAGATGGACGAGTTCTCCAAGGAGATATGGAAGGAACTGTTGCCGGCGGAGAAGGATTTGCTTCCAGCGCGGGCAAAGGCGCGCGGAAGCAAGGATCGGACGCCTCATGCCGATCATTGGACGGCCGCGATTCTGCTGGAGCGCGCCGCCTATCTGCGCAAACTTGCCAAGGCCGGCGACGGGAAGGCGAGCGAGACACTGAAAGAGTATCCGCAGCACTCTGCGATGCTCTCGTTTCGGGCCCGCGACGGCGAGGCCGAGTTGCATGAGAGCTTTGCCGACTTGTTCTATGTGCTGGATGGGCGGGCAACGCTGGTGACGGGTGGGACGGTGGTGGGCGCGGTGACGATTGCGCCAGGCGAGGTACGCGGTTCGTCGATCGAGGGGGGCGTGCGGCAGGAACTGCGCGCGGGCGATGTGGCGCACGTTCCGGCAGGCGTACCGCACCAGATGCTCGTGCCGGGCGAGAAGACCGTCACCAGTTTCGCGCTGAAGATCTTGCAGGCACCGTAGGGGCTTGAGCAGAGGAAGTATGGAGCGGGAGACCGGGATCGAACCGGCGACATTCAGCTTGGGAAGCTGACGTTCTGCCACTGAACTACTCCCGCTTATCTTTGCCGGTCACTTGCGCGGCTGGTTTGCGCTGCCATCGAAACGGCGATCGATTCAACCGGGGCGCCTGGCGATTGACCCGCGCCCGGACGGCTGTTTTGCGCCGGATCAATCTCAGACATTATCGCCGAGTGCACGGCAAATGGCAATTCTCCCGGTGTCCAGGACCGGCGGCAGACCCGGACTGAGCCGGCGGCTCAAGCTGCCGCTCTTTGACGAGGGGAAAAGGCTGTCCCAATGAGGCTTGCGAGTGCTACCATCGTAGTTCGTAGAGAGCACGCCGTCTTTTTAAGTAGAAACTGCAGGAGTCCATCCAATTGGCGACGATCTATCCGAACCCCAGGCTTCCCAGGGGGATAGTTCGATCAACCCCGGCTCAACTTGCTCTCGCCGCCACCATGTGCGTGGCGGGAGTGGTGCTGGGCGCGACCGCGGGCTGTTACAGCAGACAGACGAGTCACGCCACGGCGCAGGGCGCGCGGCATCTTGATTTCAACCAGGATGTGCAGCCGATCCTGGCCGCCAACTGCTTCGCCTGCCATGGGCCCGATCCGGAGATGCGCAAGGCGGGGCTGCGGCTGGACCTGGAGGAGTCGGCGTTCAGGAAGCGGCCGGGGCATCCGGATGCGATTGTGCCCGGGCATCCTGAACAGAGCGAACTGATCAAGCGCATCGAGTCCAATGACCCTCACCACCTGATGCCGCAGAATGCGCAGGGCGAGGCCAAGCCGATGAAGGCCGCGGATATTGCGGTGCTGGAGGAGTGGGTCAAAGAGGGCGCGGTGTACCGGCCGCACTGGGCCTTCGAAAAGCCCGTAAAGCCGCAGCCGCCGGCGATTGCGCAGGGGGATGGATGGGCCAGGACGCCCATCGATGCCTTCATTCTGGCGCGGCTGAAAAAAGATGGGCTGCATCCGTCGCCGGAGACGGACAAGGCAACGCTGATCCGGCGCGTGACGCTGGATTTGACGGGATTGCTGCCGACGCCCGCGGAAGCGCACGCATTCGTGAACGACTCGTCGCCGCAGGCTTACGAGCGCCTCGTGGATGGGCTGCTGGCGCGGCCGAGTTTCGGCGAGGACCGGGCGCGCTACTGGCTGGACTACGCGCGCTATGCCGATACGTATGGACTGCATTACGACAACAGCCGCGATATCTGGCCCTATCGCGACTACCTGATCCGCTCGTTCAATGCGAACAAGCCGTTCGATCAGTTTGCCATGGAGCAGATTGCCGGCGATCTGCTGCCGGCGAAGAATCTTGACCCACTGATCGCCAGCGGCTACGTGCGGCTGGGCGTGAGCAGCAACGAGGGCGGAACGATTCCTGAAGAGCTGCGCGTCAACATTGCGCGCGAGCGCACAGAGGCTTACGGCGCAGCGTTCATGGGGCTCACGGTGGGCTGCGCCGTCTGCCACGATCACAAGTACGATCCGACAACGCAGAAGGATTTCTACGCGTTGAGCGCATTCTTCAACAACATTCAGGAAAAGTCGTTCAATGACGACCGGCCGGTATGGACGCCGGTGGCGCGCATTCCGAAGGCGCAGAATCAGGACGAGTACAACCGCGTGTGGGCGCGGCGGACGGAGCTTGCGCAGCGTCTGCGGGAGATGCGCCTCAAGGATCGCACACAGGTAGAGTCGTGGCTTGCGTCGCGGCAGAATCTTCCGCAGGCCGTCTCAGAAGACAAGCTGACGCTGCGGCTGCGGCTCGATGAGGGCGGCGGCGAAGAGTTGAAGAACAGCGCGCCGCACGGCCAGCCGGCGAGCTTTCCCATTGGCAAGGCGAAACCGCAGTGGGGCGAGACGACGTGGCAGTGGCCGGACTTCCGCATGGAGACCAGCACGCACATCGTGCTTGGGCAGAACGGCGACTACGAGGGGAACCTGGCGTTCTCTTCAGGCGGATGGTTCATGCTGCGCTCGGCGCCGAACTACAGCCTGGAAAACGAGACGGGCACGCTGGTGGGCAAGATGGATGCGAACGCGCACAACCGCGGCTGGGATCTTTCCATGGATCACGGAATTGTCAGCGTCGAGCTGGTGAATGAAGGACCCAAAGACCTGGTGGTGCACAAAGACCCGAAGGCGAAGGAACCGAAGCCCAAACCGATGAAGGAAGCGTTCCAATTTCCCACGCCGGTGGACCTGACAGCCAAGGACCTGGCGCCCAACAAGCCCAAGCCAAAGCCTAAAAAGGAGGAGCCGAAGAAGAAAGAAGACAAGAAGGAGACGAAGCCCGCGGCGCCCAAGCCGCCGGAGGATACGACGCCGCTGGTGGCGATCAGGGTTTCCGCCGAGGCTCCGCTGCCGCTGGACGGCAAGTGGCGGCATATCTTCTTCACCTACGACGGATCGGGCAACGCGTCGGGGATAAGACTCTATGTGAACGGAACGCCGCTGGCGACGAAGGTGGTTGCGGATTCGCTGGGCAACGCGAGCATACGGACGCAGGCTCCAATGCAACTGGGGATGCGTTCTCCGGATGCGAATCCAGCGCGGGAGACGCGCTACCAGGACATTCGCATGTATGGGCGCGCGGTGACGGCGGAAGAGGCGAAGCGGCTGCCGTTCGAGGACTATGTTGCCGAAGTGACCAGCAAGCCCGCAGGCAATTGGACCGCGGACGAATGGCATGTGGTGAGCGATTTCTACTTCGACAACCTGGACCATGACGCGAAGGGGATTGAGACAGAGATCGCGCAGCTGGACGCTCAACTGGACAAGCTTTCGGAGGGCGGCGACCTGACGCTGGTGGCGTGGGAGAAGCCGTCGATCGCTTATGCGGATGTGTTGACGCGGGGCGTTTACACGGCGCGCACCGAGCGAGTGGAGGCGAATACGCCGCACTATCTCCCTGCCCTGCCGGCGGGCGCGCCGCACGACCGGCTGGCGCTGGCGAAGTGGACCGTGAGCGCAGAAAATCCGCTGACGGCGCGGGTGACCGTGAACCGCATGTGGAACGAGGTCTTCGGCGCGGGGCTGGTGGAGACGACGGAGGACTTCGGCATCATGGGGCAGAGGCCTTCGCATCCCGAGTTGCTCGACTGGCTGGCGGTCGAGTTCAGGGAGAGCGGATGGAACATCAAGCACATGTACAAGCTGATGGTGATGTCGGCGGCTTACCGGCAGAGCGCGAAGTCGACGCCGGAGCAGCTTGCACGAGACCCGAAGAACCTGCTCCTGGCGCATGGACCGCGGTTCCGCATGGATGCGGAGATGCTGCGCGATGTTGCGCTGGAGTCGGGCGGGCTGCTGGTGAACAGGATTGGCGGGCCGAGCGTGAAGCCCTATCAGCCGCCCAGCGTGTGGGAGCAGGTGGGCATTGGCGGCAGCGACACGCTTGTGTATGAGCAGCAAAACGGGGACGCGCTCTACCGGCGGAGCATGTATACCTACTGGAAGCGGATGGCGATGATGCCGGACATGGATGCGTTCGATGCGCCCATGCGCGATGTAGTGTGCACGCGGCGGCAGCGGACGGATACGCCGCTGCAGGCGCTGGTGACGATGAACGATGTGCAGTGGGTGGAGGCGGCGCGGGGGCTTGCCGGACGCGTGATCAAAGAAGGCGGCAAACAGCCGGAGCAGCGCATCAATCTAATGAGCGAGATTCTGCTTGCGCACGATCCGCCGCCGCAGATGGCCACGCAGCTTGAAGGGTCGCTGAAGAAAATGGAGCAGCATTATGCGGCCGACCCCAAGGCGGCGCAGGCGCTGGTGAGCGTGGGCGAGAAGAAGCCCGATGGCGCGATTCCCGCGCCGGAGCTGGCCGCGTGGACCATGGTGGCCAGCGAGATGCTGAACCTGGATGAGACGGTGAACAAGTAGTCGAGGGAGACAGATGAAGCAACATCCTCTTTGCACCGATACCGAGCACGCTCCAAACGTGATGGAGATGAACGTCCCCGCGGGCTTGAAGCGGGAGTGGGCCGAGTTACAAACGCGCAGGCATTTTCTCGGACGTTCGGGAAAAGTGCTTGGGTGGGCGGCGATGGCGAGCCTGCTGGGCGGCCGGGCGCTCAAGGGAGATTCGCATGCGAATGGCCAGTACGGCGCGCCGGCGGGTGAATCATTGAAGCTGCCGCACTTTGCGCCCAAGGCCAAGAGGGCGATCTACCTGTTCATGTCAGGTGGGCCGTCGCAGGTGGACTTGTGGGATTACAAGCCGCACCTCACCGATCTTTACGACAAGGACATTCCCGACTCGGTGCGAGGCGCGCAGCAGTTGACGGGCATGACGGCGGGACAGGCGCGGTTTCCGGTTGCGCCTTCGCACTGGGCGTTCAAGCGCTACGGCGAGACAGGAACGTGGGCGAGCGATCTGCTGCCGTATACGGCGCGCATGGTCGACGACCTGGCGATCATCAAGTCGACCAACACGGAAGCCATCAATCACGAGCCGGCGATCATGCTGATGAATACTGGCAACATGAACGCGGGCAAGCCGTGCCTGGGATCGTGGCTGGCGTATGGACTAGGCAGCATGAACGACAACCTGCCTACGTTTATGGTGCTGCAGAGCAAGCTGAACACGAAGGAGAACAACCAGCCGGTCTCCTCGCGCCTGTGGAGCAGCGGGTTTCTCTCTTCCGAGTATGCAGGGGTTGGACTGCGCTCGGCGGGCGATCCGGTGCTCTATTTGACCGATCCGGATGGCGTGGATCGCAGGGTGCGGCGCAACATGCTTGACGCGGTAAACGAGATCAACCGGCAGACTTACGAAGAGCTGGGCGATCCGGAAACCAATGCGCGCATCTCCCAGTACGAGATGGCTTATCGCATGCAGACGTCGGTGCCGGAGCTTGCGGATTTCAGCAAGGAGCCGAAGTCGACGTGGGATCTGTATGGTCCGGAGGCGAAGGACCCGGGGACCTTTGCGTATAACTGCCTGATGGCGCGGCGACTGGCCGAGCGCGGAGTGCGGTTCACGCAAGTGTACAAGCGGGGATGGGACATGCACGACAACGTGACCGGCATTTTGCCCATCATCACCGGTGAGACCGACCGCGGCTGCTATGCGCTGGTGACCGACCTGAAGCAGCGCGGACTGCTGGACGACACGCTGGTAGTCTGGGCAGGCGAATTTGGGCGCACTGTCTATAGCCAGGGCGGGCTGTCGCACGACAACTATGGGCGCGATCATCATCCGCGCTGCTATACAACGTGGATGACGGGCGGCGGCGTGCGCACCGGCATCACCTATGGCGAGACGGACGACTACAGCTACAACGTGGTGAAGGATCCAGTGACGGTTCGCGACTTCAACGCGACTATTCTGCACTGCCTGGGCATCGACCACAACAAGCTGACGTACAAGTTTCAAGGATTGGACCAGAAGCTGACCGGACCGGTGCCAGCGAGCGTCGTTCAGGGTTTGCTTGCGTGAAGATTCGTGAAAGCCTGGCCCTGTTTGCCGACAGCTGGCTGCCGAGGAGCAGAACGACTCGCGTGCAGTGGGTTTCCGCGCTGGCGCTGAGCGTGGCGTTCGTGCTCCTGCCGTGGATAGTGAGGCTCGACGGCAAGCCGCATGCGGATTGGGAGCAGTTTCTGGGGCGGTTTCACCCGCTGGCAGTGCATCTTCCCATCGGGTTGCTGGTGCTGCTTCCACTGCTGGAGATCGCCGGCGCACACCGGCCTGCCCTGCGCGAGGCGGCTGTGTTTGTGCTTGGGCTTGCTTTCTTGAGCTGCGCCGGCTCGTTGGCGCTGGGCTTTCTGCTGGCCTTCGGCGGCGGTTCGGTGGGGACCGTGGTCACGCGGCACATGGCAGGCGGAATCGCGCTGACCATCGGCGTGCTGCTGTGCGTGTTGACGCGGCCGTGGTGGGTGTCGGGAAGTGTGGATCGTATTTATCCTGTGTTGCTCGCGAGTGTGCTGCTGGTGCTGGTGTGGACGGCCGATCAGGGCGGGACGCTCACCCATGGCAGCAACTACCTGACGCAGTACATGCCGGCGGGCTTCAAGCGATGGAGCGGGTTGGCGGAGGCGTCGGCCGCGGGATCGTTTTATGAGAAACACATCAACCCGATTCTCGATGCGGATTGCACGGGCTGCCACGGTGCCGGGCAGGCAAAGGGCGGGCTGCGCATGGATTCCTACGAGTCGCTGATGAAGGGCGGAAAGGATGGTGCGGTGATTGTTGCGGGCAGTCCGGAGAAGAGCCCGCTGCTGACGCGCGTCACGCTTCCGCCGGGTCACAAGCAATTCATGCCGGCCGAGGGCAAACCTCCGCTGCGCGCCGAAGAGATTGCGTGGATCAAGGCGTGGATTCAGGACGGGGCTTCGCCGACGGCCACTACGGTTGCGGGGATCACGCTACGCGAAGAACGCGCGGAACTGCCATTCCAGCCGGTGGGCGACTACAGCGCTCTGATGCCGGAGATTCGGCAGATGGATCAGACGCAGGGAGCGAAGCTGAAGCTGTTATCGAGCAAACCCGAAGATGGACTGATTCTGTTTACCGTGGATGCCGCCGGCAGCTTTGGCGACGAGCAACTGAGGCAGTTCCAGAAGTTCGCGCCGTATATTGTGGAAGCGGAGCTGGGACGCACGGCGGTGACCAACGCGAGCTTCGACACGCTGAAGCAGTTTACGCATCTGAGGGCGCTGCACCTGGAAGAGACGCGCGTGACCGGGGACGGGCTTGCGAAGCTGGCCCCGCTTACGCAGTTGACCTATCTGAATCTGAGCGGGACGCAGGTGACGGCGGCGGCCGTTGCACCGCTGAGCGCGATGAAGAACCTGCGCCACGTTTATCTTTACAACACGCCTGCCCAGCCCGCGCCGGGCATCGGGCAAGCGCAACCCATTGCGAGGAGCCAGCCATGAACTTGAGGAAAAATCAGACCGCAAAGGGAGTCTTCAACCGGCGGAGTTTTTGCGCTGTTGCAGGCGCAGCCGCGGCAGCTGCGCTTGCGGGTGCGCGCGCGGAAGCAGAGTCGGGCCTGGCAGGAGAAGATGCGCCAGGGGTGAAGCTGCAGACGGGAAATGGCGAGTGGACCTACGAGGTGGTTGCGGGGTGGGGACGATTGCCGGCGGGTACGGCCTTCGGCGGCACGCACGGAGGCATCGCCACCGACAAGGCGGGAAACGTGTATGTGAGCACGCAGAGCGAGACGGGTGTTCTGGTGTACGGCGCCGATGGCGAGCTGAAGAAGACCATCGCCAACGAGTATCCCGAGGTGCACTCGATGGTCTATGCCGAGGAGGGCGGAAACGAGTACCTTTACACGACGGTGCAGAAGGGAACGCCGAAAGAGAATTGGCTGTTTGTGAAGATGAAAACCGACGGGACGGTTGTGCAGAAGTTGACCGCGCCGCCGGAGGCGGGATTCAAGGCGGCCAACGAATGGCGAATCACGGCGGCGGTGCCGGGGCCGGATGGGAGCGTCTTCATCGCCAATGGCTATGGGGATTCGCGCATCTTTCGCTTCGACAAGAACGGCGCGTACGTGGCGGCCTTTGGCGGCAAGGGCACGACGGAGGGTCTGTTCAACTGCAGCCACGGGATGTCGGTGGACACGCGCTACGACCAGCCGCTGCTGCTGGTGTGCGACCGCGAGAACCGGCGGCTGTGCCACTTCGATTTCGACGGGAAGTTCGTGCGCACCGTAACGCAGCATATGCGGCGGCCTTGCCAGATCGGTTTCCACGGCGATTATGCGGTGGTTTCGGAACTCGAAGGGCGGGTGACGATTCTCGACCGCGACAACACGCCGGTGGCCTTTCTCGGCGACAATCCGCAGAAGGCGCAGTGGGCAAACTACCAGCTGAAGCCGGGCGACATTGCGCCCGTATTCTTCAGCGCGGCGCATGGATGCCACATCGACCGGCAGGGGAATATCTATGTTTCGGACTGGAATCAGACGGGGCGCGTGACCAAGCTGGTAAAGATCAACGCGTAAAGCCAGCGCGGTTAAATCCCCTGTTTTGGCGGGGCTTGTGCAGCGGCGGCCTGGAGATGGCTGGTCCGAAGGGAGCGGGCGGGAGTAATCTGATTGAACTATGAGTCCATCCGCACAGCAACCCCAGGTCAACCTTATCGAGACCCCCGACTATCGCGAGTCCTATGCCAACAGCGTGCAGGTGCGCGTGAGCGTGTGGGATTTCCAGCTTGTGTTTGGCCTGGCTTCGAGCGAAAGCCCGGATCAGGTGACCATTCGCAACAACCAGTTGATCTATCTCAGTCCGCAGCAGGCCAAGGCGCTATGGAATGTGCTGGGGCAGAACGTGGCCCAGTACGAGCAGGCGTTCGGGACGCTGAACCTTGAGCCGCACGGGCACAGCTTTCCGCACGGGCCGGTGAACTGAAGGCAGGGAACAGGGAACAGGGGGACTGGCTCACCTCTCAAGGACGCTTTCGGGAGTCATCGCTTGCGATTGAAGAGACTCATGCAGCCGCGGCTCGATGAACCGCTGCCCCTCTGGATGATCTTTCCGGTGGTATTCGCCGCGCTGTATGCGAGCCACTTCACGCTGCTGCGGCTGCCTTACTTCTGGGACGAGGCTGGGTACTACATTCCGGCGGCGTGGGACTTCTTTCGCAGTGGGTCGCTGATTCCCACCAGCACGCTGACCAATGCGCATCCTCCGCTGCCGAGCGTCTACCTGGCGCTGTGGTGGAAGATCTCAGGGTTTTATCCCGAGGTGACGCGGGAGGCGGTGCTGATGGTCTCAGCGCTGGGGCTGCTGGCGGTGTGGCGGCTGGCCATGCGCCTGGTGGGCGTGGCCAGCGTGGCCTTCTGGACGGCGGTTCTTACCGGGATTTATCCCATCTGGTTTGCGCAGAGCACGCTGGCGCACGCCGACATTTTTGCGGCGGCATGCACGTTGTGGGGATTGGTGTTTGTGCTGCCGGACCGGGGACGCAATCCGCGGGCGGCCGGGCTGTGGTTCTGTGCTGCGGCGCTTTCCAAGGAGTCGGCCATTGCAGTTCCGCTGACGCTGGCCGCGGCGTGCATTGTGGAGGGATTGCGGGCAAGGCCATCGGTGCGGGCGCGGTTGGGCCGCGAGGCGGCGTGGCTGGCAAGCTGTGTGATGCCGCTGGCGGGCTGGTATGGATTTCACTATTGGAAGACCGGGTTTCTGTTCGGCAATCCAGAGTTTGTGCGATACAACGCGCAGGCCAACCTGGAGCCACCGCGCATGCTGGCGGCCTTCGGACATCGCCTCCTGCATTTGACTGCGCATATGAACCTGTTTGTGCCGGTGCTGATGACGGTTGCGGCGTTGCTGCTGGCTCCGCGACCGGACGCGGACGGGCATGACCGGGCGACGATCGGCAGGGCGGCGATGCGCCGGATTCTTGTTCTGATTCTGGTCAACGCCGTGCTGTTCAGCGTGCTGGGCGGGGCGCTGCTGACGCGCTACCTGCTGCCCATGTATCCGCTGGTGCTGCTGGTGGCGGTGGCTACGTTTTACCGCAGGGTTCCTTACTGGCAGGGGCTGGCGGTGTTTTCCGCGGCGGCATTTGCGGTGGGATTGTTTGTCAATCCACCGTATGGATTTGCGCCCGAGGATAACCTGGCATACGCGCATGTGATCCGGCTGCACATGGCCGGGATTGCGCAGCTGAGCAAGAGGTATCCGGGAGCGACGGTGCTTTCGGCGTGGCCTATGACGGATGAGCTTACGCGGCCCGAACTCGGCTATGTGAAGCAGCCTTGGGACGTGGCCCGGATCGAGGATTTCAGCGAGCCGCAGATTGAGCGCGCGGCCGAGGAGCCGGAGAAATTTTCCGCGGCGCTGGTCTTTTCGACCAAGTACGACCCGCCGCATCCGCTGCTGACGCTGGGCGGAAAGAGCGCGGAACTGGATGAGAAGTATTTTGGTCTGCATCATGACTTGCCGCCGGAGCAAATTGCGAAACAGCTGGGCGGGGACCTGGTTTGGGAGAAGGAAGACCAGGGGCAATGGGTGGCGCTGATCCGGTTCGAGCGGGTGCTGGACGCGCGGAGAGGATCGATCGGAGTCCGGACCGGCGAATGAAGCGCGGAGAGGGCGGGCCTTTTGGGTGTATTCTGGGAGGCTATGAAATGGCCTACCGAGCTGCTGCTGATTCGCCACGCGGAGTCGGCATACAACGACCTGAAGAAGAAAAAGGAATCCGATCCGGACTATCGGCGATTCCGTAAACTCTTTGAGGGCGACCGGTCGCATTCCGAGCTTCCGAAGTTGGCGGAACTGCTTCAAAGGCGTCACGCGCTGGGTTGCAGCGACCGCGACACGCCGATCACTTCAAGGGGCGAGCGGCAGGCCAGAATTACCGGGAGGCGCATGCGAGAGGCGGGAACAGGCGCCCCGGAGATCGTCTTCGTTTCGCCCTATCTGCGCACGCTCGAGACGCTCCGACTTCTCAAAGAGAAATGGCCTGAACTTGCAGGCGCCCGTGAGTACCGGGAGGAGCGAATCCGGGAAAAGGATCATGGGCTCGCCCTGCTCTATAACGATTGGCGAATCTATCATGTGTTTCAGCATGAACAGGGAAGGTTGCACGATCTGCTGGGCGACTATGACTATCGCTTTCTGAACGGGGAGAACATTCCCGACGTTCGCCAGCGGACCCACTCCTGGATTACCACCATTACGCGCGAGTTTGCCGGCAAGCGCGTGATGGCCATTACGCATCATCTGACGATTCTGGCCACCCGGGCGAACTTCGAGCGGATGGGCCCGGAAGAGTTCCTGCATCTCGACGAGCATGAAAAGCCGGTAAACTGCGGGGTCACTCGCTACGTTGGGAGGGCGGACGTTGGAGTCCGGGGAAGGTTGGAAATGGATCAGTACAACAGGCGGTACTACAGTGACGCGGAGATAGAGGAATGATGGGGATTGGAGGTGCACATGACTGACGGAGTTGTTGATTATCCCTACGAGACGCGGTTGAACATTCTGCATGCGCCGCTGCAGGTGATCGATGAAAAGGCGCTGGCCGATGGGTGCGAATACAAGTGGTTCAACCAGACACTTTGCAAGGTAAACGACTCGGTGGTGCGCGTGGGCATTATCGAAGGCGAGTACCACTGGCACAAGCATGATGAAGACGACGAGTTCTTTTATGTGGTCGAGGGGAAGCTGATCATCGATCTGGAGGATCGGATCGTCGAGTTGTCTCCGCGTCAAGGTTTCGTCGTTCCCAAAGGGATCGTGCACCGGACCCGCGCGCCGCAGCGAACCGTGATTCTGATGGTTGAAAATGCTGGTATTGTTCCAACGGGGAATTGACGGGCTTCGCACACCGGCAGCTGCGGAGAGGTTTGCGGTTTCGCAGGCTCTCCAATCGAGGGAGCGAGCGGCCCGGCGCGGCGGAGGTGCGCCGCAACGCCTATAATCAGGCTGTTGTGCATACTTTTTCTTCATTGCGATTTTGGCGGGCGGCGCGGATTGTTGCGGCCCTGGGGCTGGCGGCTGCGCTGGGTCAAACCCTGACCGCGACGGCGCGCGGGCAGGCAGCGGCAGACAGCGGTGCGGGCCAGGCGGGGTTGACCGCGGGGCACGGGCGGATCTTGCTTGTGCTCCCCTTCGACAACCGGACCGGACAGCCGAGCCTGGAGTGGATACGCGAAGCTGCGCCGGAGATCTTGGGTAGCCGGTTTGCTTCGGCGGGCTTTGCGCCCATGAGCCGGGCAGACCGGCTCTATGCACTGGACCACCTGGGACTGCCGCAGGGGTTCCATCCCTCGCGGGCCACGGCGCTTAAGCTGGCGCAGACGCTGGACGCCGATTCGATCGTGGTGGGCAGCTACGTGACCGATGGCGGCGGGATTGTGGCCGAGGCGCAACTGGTGGATGTGCCGCACCTGCGCATGAGCACCGCGGTGACGGCGCGGGGCGAGATGAAGGACCTGGTCGCGGTCTTCGACTCGCTGGCCTGGAAGCTGACGCGGGAACTGGACCCGGAGTTCAACGTGGCTGAGGAGACGTTTGTGGCCGCGGGCAAAGGGATACGCGTGGACGAGTTCGAGCAGTACATTCGCGGCATCACGGAGCCGGACCACGACGAGCGTTTGCGGCATTTGAACCAGGCGGTGGCGCTGAGTCCGGACTTCGGACCGGCGTGGATGGCGCTGGGGCGCGAGGACTACAACAGCCAGCAGTACGATCAGGCCGCTGCGGCTTTTGCGCGGGTAGAACGCGACGACCCTCGGCTGCTGGGGCTCAATGTGCGCGAAACCGACGCTCTGGAGGCGGGGTTCTATCTTGGACTGTCGCTGGTATTTTCAGGCGATTATCCCCAGGCGGAGAAGGCTTTTGCGGGCGTGGCGCGGGTGCTGCCGCTGGCCGAGGTGGTCAATAACGAAGGGGTTGCGGTGAGCCGTCAGGGGCACGACGGCATTGCGCTGTTCCGGCAGGCGGTGGCCGTGGACCCGAACGTCGCGGACTACCACTTCAACCTGGCGGTGAGCCTGAAGCGCCATGGAGATGCAGCAGAGGCGTCGACCGAGTTGGCGCAATGCATGCGGCTGAAACCAAACGACGCAGAGGCACAGGCGCTGGCTGCGGAGTGGAGGGCGCCGGCGGGAAGGCCGGAGCCGGCCGCGGATTCGAGTTCGGCCGCAGAGGCCAGGCCCGACCCGCTGGAGCGGATTGCGCGCAACTTCGATGCGGTGGCGTTCCGCCAGGCGGCGCAGATGCTGGACCAGGTGGACGAGGCGCGGCTGACGGCTCTGCCGCCGGAGCAGCGGGCGGAGAAGCTGGCCGGTCAGGCGAAGGACTACCTGGACCGGGGTTTGCTGCTGGAGGCGGAGCGGCTGTACCAGACGGCATTGGCCTCCGACGACCGGGTTCCCGCGGTTCATGCAGGGCTGGCGGAGATTCGTGAGCGGACGGGCGACAAGGAGAGCGCGCGCAAGCAGGCGCGGACCAGCCTGGAGCTGATGCCTTCAGTGCAGGCGTATCTTGTGATGGGGCGGCTGGACCTGGCCGCCGGACACATGGACGAGGCGAGTTACGATGTGGGCGAGGCGCTGAAGATTGAGCCGGGGAGCCAGGCGGTGCAGGACCTGCGGCAGCGAGTTGAAGCTCGGAGAGCGCAGAAGTAACAGATTCTGTGGTTTCCCACCCTTGCGACAGGAAAAAGTCGGAAGATGGGGCACGGGCTGTGATTGGGCGTGTTGAGACGGGGCGATCGAGGGTCGTGGTTTCTCACCCTTTCGCAAAAGGCGCGAAAGGATGGGGCACGGGGTCTTCCCGTACGACCGGCGGCAGGACGGATCGGCTGGTCCCGAAGGGAGCAAAGCCATGGTAAAGCGGGTACGCGGTTTGGCGGTTTTGGCGGGATTGGCGTGTGCCGGAGCATTCGGGCTGGGCGCCTCGGCTGCAGCGCCGCAGCCGGTAGTGGACAAGCTGGTGCTTTCCGACACCATTCAGCCCATTTCGCAGGGGCAACTGGACCGGGCCATTGCCAAGGCCAATGCCGACGGGGCACAGGCGCTGCTGGTGGAGATGGATACGCCGGGCGGGTTGCTGGACTCGATGCGGACCATGGCTGGGGCGATTCTTGGCTCGCGGGTTCCGGTGATTGTGTATGTATCTCCGGCGGGAGCGCGCGCGGGTTCGGCGGGGTTCTACCTGCTGGAGTCGGCGGATGTGGCGGCCATGGCTCCGGGGACCAACGCGGGAGCGGCCCACGTGGTCGCGGAGTTTGGCAAGATCGACGAGACCATGAGCCAGAAGATCGAGAACGACGCGGAGGCGCTGCTGCGCTCGTATGTGGCGCGGCGCGGGCGCAATGTGGACGCCGCTGTGGCCGCGGCGGCTTCGTCGCACTCCTATACGGCGGAGGAGGCGCTGAATCAGCACCTGATCGACCTGATCGCCAACGACGACAACGCCCTGCTGGCGGCGCTGGATGGGCGCACGATTACGCGGCTGGACGGGACAAAACAGGTGCTGCACCTGGCCGGGGCGCGGATCGAGGTGGTGAGGCCTTCGCTGCGCGAGAATTTGCTGGGGTGGCTGGTGAACCCGAATATCGCGCTGCTGATGCTGGTGGGCGGGGCGCTGCTGATCTACCTGGAATTCAACACGCCGGGGACGATCGTGCCCGGAGCGCTTGGGACCTTGATGGTGCTTTTGGCGATTTTTGGCCTGAATTTGCTGCCCATTCGCTATACCGCCGTGCTGCTGCTGGTGGCGGCGCTGGGGTTGCTGATGCTGGAGGCCAAGGTGGGCGGGCATGGGGCGCTTGCGGTTGCGGGGATTGTGTGCCTGACCTTCGGCATGCTGACGCTGGTGGCCGCGCCGGTGCCGGAGATGAACGTGCATCCGGCGATAGCGCTGGCGGTGAGCGCTGCATTTGGGGTGATCACGGTGTTCCTCCTGCGGCTGATGATTCGCGCGCGCCGGATGAAGTCGCGGCTGGGCATTGACGCGATGGTGGGGGCGGCGGCCAAAGCCATGGAGGCGCTTGCTCCCGAGGGTCACGTGCTGGTGGAGGGCGAGATCTGGCGGGCGGTGACCAGCGAGCCGGTGGCTGCCGGAGATGCGCTGCGTGTGGTGGGGCACGACGCCTATCTGCTGCGCGTGGAACCCGCTGTGCGGGCGCAGACGGCGGATTCCCACGGGTAATGGCCGGTAGGTCGGGAACGTCCGGCTGGAGTACAATCCGTGCTGAGTGAGGGAAGTGAAATGCTAGCGACTCCGATTCTGGTTGTCATCGCCATCCTTGTTCTTTATCTGCTCAACTCCATCAAAATCCTCCGTGAATATGAGCGCGGAGTGATCTTCCGGCTGGGCCGGGCATTGCCGGTGCCAAAGGGGCCTGGAATCATCCTGGTCTTCCGGCCGTTCGACCAGATTGTGCGCATCTCGCTGCGGCAGGATGTGCTTGAGGTTCCCGCGCAGGACGTGATTACGCGCGACAACGTCACGCTGAAGGTGAACGCGGTGGTGACGCTCTACGTGATCGATCCCAACGCGGCGGCCATCAAGGTGGCCAACTACGTCTACCAGACCTCGCAGTTTGCGCAGACCACGCTGCGCTCGGTGCTGGGCGAAGTGGAGCTGGACGAAGTGCTGAGCCATCGCGACAAGCTGAACCTGAAGATCCAGACCATCATCGACCAGCGCACCGAGCCGTTCGGGGTGAAGGTGATCTCGGTCGAAGTGAAGCAGGTGGACCTGCCCGAGCAAATGCTGAGAGCGATGGCCAAGCAGGCCGAGGCTGCGCGCGAAGCACGGGCGAAGATCCTTCATTCCCAGGGCGAGTTCGATGCGGCGCAGAAGCTGGTGGATGCGGCCGCGCTGCTGGCCACCGAGCCCATGACCCTGCAGTTGCGCTACCTGCAAACCCTCGCCGAGATCGGCGTGGAGAAGAACACCACCATCGTCTTCCCGCTCCCGCTCGAGATGATGACGCTGTTCAACAAGCTGGGCGCGACGGCCAGGGCAGCGCTGGACAAGGCGGAGAAGACACAGGAGTAAGCGGCTTGCGCTCGAGCGATGCTCGAGGAGCGCGCGGCGGGGTTTGTGCATGCGTCGGTGGGGATGCGCGATCGAGAGGCGAATGGAGTTCGGGGACGGTGTATGAAGGGAGTTTTCGAAAGCGGGAACATCGATCAGTCCACGTCCCGCGACCCTGAACTCACGCTGAGTTCGACGATGCTGCTGCTGATTTTTTTCGGGCTCGTGCTCTTGTGCGGTCTGTGCTTCGGGCTGGGGTACGCCACAGGACGGCACGGGACGCAGGAAACGGCGGGGGCGCTGCCGCCGGCGAGCGGGCAGAGTGCGATTCCTGAGAGCGGACGGGCGAAGCCCCAGGCGAATGCTGCCGCGGCGCAAGTGAGTGCGGCAGACCGGCAGGGAATTGTGAGCGGCGCAGCACAGAGTGCGGCGGCGGGCGAGGGGTCTGGCAATGGGCCGGCAGCGGTAAAGCCGTCGGCGGTTCCGGCGCAGGCCGTACCGGAGGCTATGCAAACGGTGACGCCCGAGCTGCCCTCAGGCCCGGTTCCGGGCGCGCCGATGGTGCAGATTGCCGCCGTCTCGCAGCAGGAAGACGCAGACGTGCTGATGAGCGCCCTGCGCCGGCGCGGCTATGCGGTTGCGGCGCGCCGTGAGCCGCTGGACGGGCTCATCCACGTGCGAACCGGGCCGTTCAAGACGCGCGCCGAGGCAGATGAGTGGCGGCAGAAGCTGCTCAACGACGGGTATAACGCGATCGTGCAGCCGTAGGCTTCATTCCCATTACAAAATGCCGTCCCAGAGGCGGAGTTCCGCTTCCTGGGGCTTTTGCTCGACGTGGTTCTGCGTATCGAAGACCATCGTGGGGCGGGCTACGGCGTTGTACGCGGGCCAGGCAGGGATGCCGGGGGCGGCAGGCGCCTCGCCGCGAAGGAAGGCGACCCAGGCGTGGTGCATCTGGAGGGCGAGATCGGCCTCGGCCTGGGCGTTTTCGGCCAGTGCCGAGGGACGGTCCCAGACCAGGCGGACGTCGAGGGAGTGGAAGGCGTAGCCGCGGAGATAGCCGCCGGTTTCGGCAAAGTCGAGGCGATAGACGAAGGCCGTGCCGCCGCCTTTGAGGTGGGCGTCGGCGGCGCGAAGGGAAGGGACCCAGTACTCCTCGGCGGTGGTGGCGCGGATGCGGAGCAGCTCGGGGATCATCTGCGGGTAGACTTCGGGGTACTTCTTGAACACTTCGTCGAAATCGGAGACGGAGAGGTTTCCGAGATCGGCGGGGCCGGGGTCGTTCTGCGGATGCGGACCAAGGAAAGCGGCGCTCTCGTCGCGATTGGTGCCAATGAGCAGGCGCTTGCCGCGGCTGGAACCGGCAGCAATGGTCTCGACAGGCCGGAGGGGCACGAGGAGGCCGTCGACCTGGCAGCGCAGAGGGAAATGCTGCGGCCAGGAGGCGATGAATTGCGTTTGCGCCTGGATGAGGTTGGCGGCGGGGGCGGTGAGGAGGGCTTTCGGCTCGCCTGCGGGTTGGGCGCGCCAGATAGAGGCGAAACCGCGGGCGACGGTTTCACCCTGGGCGCGGGTGAGCACGCGCTCTGCGCCGCCGCTTTCCGAGATCATCTGGTGGAAGAGTGGCTGCGCGGAGGGGACGCCCATGAGGATGTCAGTCAGCTTGGCGCCGGCCGATTCGCCTCCGATGGTGACGCGGGCGGGGTCGCCGCCGAAGGCTGCGATGTTCTGCTGGACCCAGCCGAGCGCGGTCATGAGGTCGCGGAGAGCGTTGTTGGCGGAGCCGGCGTAGTCTGCGCCGAGGAGGGGTTCGAAGTCGAGGAAGCCAAAGACGCCGAGTCGGTAGGCGACGGTGACGCAGACGATACCCTGTTGCGCGAGGATGATTCCATCGAACATGGGCTCGAAGGCGGAGCCGCCCGTGAAGCCGCCGCCGTGGATCCAGACGTAGACGGGGTGCGGGCCGGGGCTGGAGGGTGACCAGATGTTGAGATAGAGGCAGTCTTCGCTGTGGTCGATGCCGGACGAGCCGGGCTGCATGGCGGCAGCGGGGAAGCGGGTGGCGTCGCGCTCGGTGGTCCAGGGCTTGACCGGGACAGGGGCGCGGAAGCGGAGCGGGCCGACGGGAGGCTCGGCGAAGGGGACGCCGCGGAAGACGTTGACGCCGAGGGATTGCTCGCCGCGGAGGGGACCAGAGCGGGTGCGGATGCCGATGGGGGTTGTTTCTGTGAGGGAGTGGAGCAGAGTAGCGCGGAGGGCCAGCGTGGTGAGGGCAGCGGCGGAGAGAAACTGGCGGCGCGAGAGGGTTTGCATGGGGTTGGAACTCCGGCGGGGGTTAGGAAAACTATACGCGAGCCACCTGCGGTGGGGCAGACGGCGCTTGCGCGCCTGGAGGGTTGTGGTTTCCCACCCTTTCGCAAAAGGCGGGAAAGGATGAGGCACCCGCTTTACGATTCCGGTGCAGGGAAAGACAAATGCAGGTCCCCTTCGGCTCGGCTGAAAAGCGCTTCGCACAGGTTGACGGCCTCTTGCCATCTATCACGCGCGCATCCAGTCGGGGAGGCCGGAGGCGATGGCGGCGCGAACGGCTTCGAGGAGATCTTCGCGGGTCTCATGGTTTGCAGGGTAGATGGGAGGATGGAAGACGACGTGGGCGACGCCGGGACGGATGCGGTTGCTGCCTTTGGCCATGAGGGACTCGGTGCCATAGATGGAGACGGGGATGCAGGGCGCGCCGGTCTGCATGGCGAGGTAGAAGGGGCCTTTTTTGAAGGGGAGCAGGCGGCCGTCCGGGGAGCGGGTGCCTTCGACAAAAGTGGTGATGTGGATGCCGTGGCTGAGGACGCGGCGAGCGGCGGCTACGCTCTCCTGCGCCCCGGTGACGCTGCCGTCGCGGCTGACGGGGATGAACTCGCCGAGTTTGAGGCCCCAGCCGAAGACGGGGACTTTCATGAGCGACTTTTTGACGAAGGCGGAGGTGCGGCCAGGCATGCGGGGTAGCAGTGCGGGCGGATCGAGGTTGGAGATGTGGTTGGCCATGAAGATGCAGGCGGTGCGAGGTGGAACATTGTCGAGGCCAGTGACCTCGATGCGGATTCCGACCAGGCGATAGCCGATGCGGACGATGGCGAGAGAGGCGTTGTAGAGCGGGAGAACGTTGCCGGTGACCACGGCCCAGGGGATGAACAGCAGCGCCGCGGGAGCACCCAGCAGGATGATGATGAAGAGCAGGATGAGGGCGCGAATCATGCGGGGCTGTTCACCTCGGCGGCCTCGGGGAAGCGCAGTTTGAGACGCGCGGGCAGTTTCTCATAGATGCCGTCAAAGGCACCGTTGGAAAGAATCGCGACAACGTCGCCAGGCGCGAGCTGGGGAACGATGGCGTCGACGATGGCGTCTCCATCGGGGTGGAGTTCGGCCGGCGAGCCAAGGGCGCGGAGGAATTCGACGACGTCTTCGGGGTGGAGGCGCTCGGCGTCGGGGATGCGCTGCTGCTGATAGACGCCGGCGAGGACGACGCGGTCGGCGAGGCGGAGGCTGGCAACCAGATCGTCCTGCAAGACTTTGCGGCGGAGGGTGTTGGAGCGGGGCTCTAACACTGCCCACAAACGCGCATGGGGATAAACGGCGCGGAGCGCCCGGAGAGTTTCGCGGATGGCGGTGGGGTGGTGAGCGAAGTCGTCGATGATGACGATTTTGTTGACTACCGCGCGGACTTCGAGGCGGCGCTTGACGCTCTTGAAGGAAGCCAGGGCGGATTGGATTGCCTCTTTGCCGATGCCGAGGCCGGCGGCGAGGGCGGCCGCGGCAGTGGCGTTGAGGGCATTATGCTCGCCGGCTAGCTGCATCTGAAATTCCGACCAGAGCGCACCCTCGTGCCAGACTTCCCAGCGGGTGAGGCCGGCTTCGTGGCGGAGGTTGCGGATTCGCCAGCCGGCAGTGCTGGTGAAGCCGTAGCGCTCGACGCGGCAGAGTGCGGGAGCGAGGCAGTCCGTAACGTTGGTGCTCCCGTCATACGCCACGATGAGGCCGCGGCGGGGAACGAGGTTGACGAGGCGCTTGAAGGCGGTCTTCACCGCTTCAAGGTCCGCATAGATGTCGGCGTGGTCGAACTCTACGTGGGTGAGGATGAGGGCGTCGGGGAAGTAGTGGAGGAATTTTGGACCCTTGTCGAAGAAGGCGGTGTCGTACTCGTCGCCTTCGAGGATGAGGGTGCGGGTGGGGCGGAGCTGGAAGCTGGACTGGAAGTTCTCGGCGACGCCGCCGATGAGGAAGGACGGCTCCTGAATCGGGTTTTCGGGGGCGGGGCCGGCTTGCGAGGCGACCTGGTAGATCCAGGCGAGCATGCTGGTGGTGGTGGTTTTGCCGTGTGTGCCGGCGACGACGAGGGACTCGCGATCGGGAAGGAATTCGTCGTGGAGCAGGGCGGCCATGGAGGTGAAGGGGATGCGGCGGTCGAGAACGCATTCGACTTCCGGATTGCCGCGAGAGAGCGCGTTGCCGATGACGACGAGGTCCGGGGCGGGCTCGAGGTTGGCTTCGGCGTAGGGTTCGAGGATGGGAATGCCGAGGGACCGGAGCAGGTCTCTCATGGGCGGATACGCGGCCTTGTCGGAGCCGGTGATGCGATGGCCTTGGAGCTGGAGAAGGCCGGCGAGCGATGCCATGGCCGTGCCGCAGATGCCGCTGAGATGAACGTGACGAGATGACTGGGTCATGGATTGGCCCCGCGCTCCGGATGACGGCGAGTTAATAATTGCACGGGCTGAAAGGCAACCGCAGGTCCTTCGACTTGCGTTGCTCGATCAGGATTACAGAGCATTTCTCGATGCGGGCTCTTGAGGCGCCGCGCTGTTCCCTGATCCCTCTTCCCTGTTCCCTGCTTTTTCATGGGATCACCGCGGGTTGGAGGAGGTCGAGGGTGGCTTCGCTGGCGGCGTGGAGTTCGGCTTCGACGCCGAAGGTGAGAGTGACGTTGGGGCCGGAGACGTGGCCGCTTTGGAGTCCGATGGCGATGGGGCCCTGGAACTGGTCGAAGACGCGCAGGATGACTTCGTCGAGAAGCTCGGGAGGCGCGCCGGGCGAGTTGCAATCGAGCATTTCGCCGAAGACGATGCCGCGCACGCCGTCGAGCTTGCCGGCCTGGGCGAGCTGCCAGAGCATCCGGTCGATCTGGTAGGGGCGGGCGTTGACGTCTTCGAGGAAGAGGAGCTTGCCTTCGGTCTGCGGCTCGTAGGGCGTGCCAAGCAGGGCGACCAGCATGGGGAGGCAGCCGCCGTAGAGCGTGCCGCGGGCACGGCCGGGATGGAGGGTGCGCAGGCCTTCGGCGGCGCCGAGGGAGTACGTCTGGCCGCCCAGCGCGGCTTGCAGGCTGGGCAGATGGACGCCGTCTTGGCGCGCAAAATCCGCGGAGATCATGGGCCCGTGAAAGGCGGGCAGTTGAAGCTGGTCGAGGAGCCAGAGCTGCAGTGCGGTCAGGTCGCTATAGCCGAGAAAGGGCTTGACGCTTTCGGCAATGAGGTCGAGGTCGAGTCCATCGAGCAGGTAGGCGGAGCCGTAACCTCCGCGCGTGGAGAAGATGGCGCGGACTTCGTCGTCGGCGAAGGCGTGATGGAGATCGCGGAGGCGCATTTCGGGGGTTCCGGCAAAGTAGAGTGGGCCGCGGGTGAGGATGTGGGAGGCGGGCTGGGGAGCGTAGCCCAGGGCGCGCAGAGCTGCGAGGCCGCGCTCGACGCGGTCGGGCCGCGGCGTGGAGGCTGGAGAGACGACGGCAACCAGCGCGTCATGGGGAACAGCATTGGGCTTGACGAGAGGGGTCACGCGTAGAAGGCCTCTCCGCGGGCGATGAGGGAAGCCGGCCCGGTGAGGTGCAGCTCGGCGCCTGGGCCGTCCCAGGTTACGGTTTGCGCGCCGCCGGGGGCGAGTACGGTGAGCGGAGAAAAACAGCTCATGAAGGCGAAGGCGGCGGTAGCGGCGGCGGACGAGCCGGTGCCGGAGGATGTGGTTGGGCCCACGCCGCGCTCGAAGATGCGAATCTCGATCTGGCCGGGGCCGAGGACGCGGACGAACTCGACGTTGGTCTGCTGGGGAAAATCGGGGTGGGCGCAGATTTGCGCGCCGATGGTTTGCCAGCTCTTGCCGGCGACGGCGAAGCCGGGGTTGTCGACCACGATGACGAAGTGTGGATTGCCGGAGGAGACGGCAATGCCGACGATGCGCAGTCCACCGGCGAGGTTGACGGTGCGGGGCTCGAAGCTGGGGACGCCCATGCCTGCGGTGATGTCGACGGTGAAGCCGGCGGCGGTGCTGAGTGCGTTGATTTGGCAGAGGCGCGGGCCGGCGTCGGTGACGATCTCGAGGATATCGCCGGGCTGGGAGCGGAGCACATGGGCCATCCATGCGGCCACGCAGCGGGTGCCGTTGCCGCTGATTTCGGCGACGGAGCCGTCGGCGTTGTGCAGGTGTACGCGGCCGGATTTGGGTCCTGTCCAGGCGAAGAACTCAATACCGTCCGCGCCGATGCTGGTGGAGCGCGCGCAGAGAAGGCGCGCAAGGTCGGACCGGTTCAGGCCGGCGACGTCATCCTCGGTGACGATGAGGAAGTCGTTGCCGCAGGCGTGCGCCTTGGTAAAGGGAATCAATCGTCCTCCGGATCGCGGAAAATGAACACCTGGTCGATGTGGGGCCCGGCGGTGAGCTCTGCCTTCAGACGCTCATGCTGGCGGCGCGTGGCCGCAAGAGGGAAGCTGATGCGCTGGATGACGCCGATGGCGTCGGATTCCATGTCGGTGAGGCGTTGGCCGGCGTGGTCCATGGCGGTGAGGATGGACTGGAGCATGAGAGGCTGGTCGTTGCCGCGCGCCTCGTAGGTGACGGGGTAAGTTTTGAGGTTGGCACGCTTCTCGAGAAAGCCGACCACGGCCAGCGCGGCGATGACGATGAGGGCTCCGACGGCGGCGGCCACGTAGAGGCCCGCGCCGCAGGCCATGCCGATGGAGGCGACGACCCAGATGCTGGCGGCGCTGGCCAGGCCGCTTACGCGGCTGCGGTTGTGGAGAATGAGGCCCGCGCCGAGGAAACCGATGCCTTGCACAATGTTGGCGGCCACCTGTCCCTTGTTGGTGCTCGAGTCTCCGGCCAGCTCCGCAGAGAGCAGCGTAAAGAAGGCCGAGCCCATGCAGATGAGAAGGTTGGTGCGCACCCCGGCGGACTTGCGGTTGAGCTCACGCTCAAGACCGACCAGGCCGCCCAGCAGGGCAGCGAGCAGGAGACGGCCGATGGCGCCGTTGGCTACCACCATCTGCTGCAACTGGTCGAATTGAAAGGGCTGCGAAAGCACTGCCTGGGGGGCGTTCATGGAGATTCCTGGAGCGATGCTATCACCGGGGCGGTGCGATTTTTGAAGATTGATGTGCCGGGAGTACCGGAGACGTAAAGTGTGGCGGCGGGCTGTCCGGGGGCGGAAAAGCGGCCAACGGCGGTCAGGCCTTGAGGGTGAGCGCGGACGGCCTGGTCGATTTCGTCGCCGTCGAAAGCGAGGACGAGTGCGGCATAGGCAGCGGGCGCGGCGAGGGCGTCGCGATAAAACTGGAGGTCGCTTTCGTTGATGGTCTGGCGGAGTGGAATGCCGGTGAGAGCGATGATTTGCGGGTCGGTGGAGGTGATCATGAGGAGCACGCCGTCGGGGCGCCGGGCGAGGAGCGCGCGGAGGACGGGCGGGATTTCAAGCTCGTAGGGGCGGTGGGCTTCGATAATCTTTGTGCCTTCCACGTACACCAGCGGACGCTCGCGAAGCATTTGAGCCGCGTTGAGGGAGACGAGGACGAAGAGCGCAAGGACGGCTGCGTTGGTCCAGCGGGGATCGAAGGCGCGCGGCTTGAACTGGTCGATGGCGGCCAGGATGAATTGCGCGGCGAAGCCAAGGGCCAGCGCGATGGCGGGCAGGAGTTCGAGCCCGTAGCGCAGGTTGTACCAGGAGTGCGGCCACCAGACGGGAAGAAAGATGGGCACCGAACCGTAGGCGACGGAGTAGGCGTAGAAGGGGATGGGCAGGACCAGCAGCAGCGTCCAGGCAAGGAAGCGGCGGCGCGCCGTCAGCCAGGCCCAGGCGACGCCGAAGAGGCTGAGCACCAGCAGCGTGTTTCCCCAGGCGAGCGCGGCCGTGTCGAGCTCCGCGGCCTTGACGTAAAAGAGGAGCGCGACCCAGGGATTGTGCCAGCCGGGATGGGGCGGAAAGCCGGGAACGGAGGTGCGGATCTCGATTGCCTTGGCGGAGTAAGGGCCGCGCAGGAAGTAGAGCCAGTCGTGAAACGCGACGGCGTTGTAGACGCACCAGAAGGCGGGCGCGGCAACGACGAGAACGCTGGCCAGCCAGAAGGCACGTGAGCGCAATTGACGGCGGCGGGCGAGGGCGAGGCCGATGGAGAGCCAGGTGAGCAACGCCATGATCCATCCGTCATAACGGGTGAAGATGGCGGCGACGAGGACAAGTGCGATAAGCCAGAGGCGGCGGCTGTTGTGCTTTGGGGCTACATCGAGGTTGGCGCGCCATTCGATCAGCCAGACGGTGAGCCAAATCATCTCGCAAAGAAACAGAGGCTCGGTCATTGCAGTGGTCTGGAGGTAGAGCAGGTTGGGATTGGAGGCGAAGACTGCGAGGGCGAGAGCGGCGCCTGCGGGCTGGAGCCAGCGGCGCGCGAGGCGGTAGAGGCCCGCGCAGGCAGCGAGAAACGCGAGCGCCGAGGGGATTGTCCCGGCGATTCCATTGGCCCACCAGCTGTAGACCTGCACAAACGGGATCATGAGAATGTGCGGCAACGGCAGCCACACGGAGCCGAATTCGGAGAAGCGGGGCAGGTGGGAGTCGAGGACACGGCGCGCGATGTGGAGATGGGCGACGGCGTCGCCGTAGTTGAGCAACGCGCCGTTGCGCCAGCTCCAGGCGATTGCGGCGAGCGAGGCCGCTGCGCACAGGACCAGTACGAGTACCGATTCTGTGCGCGCGATGGGCTTCTCAGTCAAGGTGGGTGAGCTCGCGGAAGACAATGAAGCGGTCGTCGATCTCCTTGCGTGAAAGCTGCTGCAGACGCTCGGTTCCGAAGCGCTCGCACGCGTAGGAGCCCAGCACGCTGCCGTAGAACATGGCGCGGCGGAAGACAGCGGGTGTGAGTTCGCGCTGCGAGGCGAGATAGCCGAAGGAGCCGCCGGCAAAGCTGTCGCCGGCTCCGGTGGGGTCGACGACCTCTTCGAGGGGCAGGGCTGGCGCGCGGAAGGCATGGTGCGGGCTTTGCGAATCGCGAGAGAAGCTGTGCTCGCTGAAGAAAGCGGTTGCGCCGTACTCGCCATGCTTGACGATGAGCGTGTGCGGACCGAGCGCGAGCACGCCGCGCGCAGCCTGAACAAGGTTGTTGTTGGCGGCCAGCATGCGGGCTTCGGTGTCGTTGATGAGCAGAATGTCGAGGCCCTTGAGGACTTCGAGCAGCGCGGGGCGATGGTCCTTGATCCAGTAATTCATGGTATCGCCGGCGACCAGTTTGACACCGGGCATGGCTTCGCGGACGCGGCGCTGCAGGACGGGATCGATGTTGGCGAGGAACAGATACTCCGAGTCGCGATAAGCGTCGGGGATTTTGGGCTCGAAGGAGGCGAAGACGTTGAGCTCGGTGGTGTGGGTCTTGGCCTCGTTGAGGTTGTCGAGATAGGAGCCTTCCCAGAAGAAGCTCTTGCCGGGGGCGCGCTCGATGCCGCGGGTGTCGATGTGGCGGGCCTGGAAGACGGCTTCCTGCTCGGGGCCGAAGTCCTCGCCAACGACGGCGATGACGCGTACGTCGGTGAAGAAGCTGGCGGCGAGCGAAAAATAAGTGGCAGCGCCGCCCAGGCAGCGATCTTTGCGGCCGGCGGGGGTTTCGATGGAATCGTAGGCTACGCTGCCTACTACGGTGATGGCCATTGGGGTTCCTCGTTCGAAGGTGATTTAGTTCCTATTCAACACGTTGAGCTCGATTCCACAGCTCTTGTTCTTTCAGCCAAAGTTGACCATCCAGATCGTCCTGAGCAATGGCTTCGTGGGCTGCTCGCATGTATACAAGCCACAACTCGACGCGCTGAAAGATTCTAGTGTTTGGGTATGTGGGGATCGTCTCCCTTGTCTTCTTCCAAGTCAAGTGAACGACCGCCAATCGACCGGATCCGTCGTTGAGGGCATACAAAACATCATCGCAGTCGTGTCTGCGTGCAACGACCGACATTTCTACATTTTCGAGAACATGGCCCGGCGGCAACTCGCGATGGAGTTCGTCGACGAGACGGGAATTCGCGCTTTCAAACCAGGGAGCAAGGATTTCCATAGCCTTTGTGGCCCGTGACCTCTGTAGCAGTGGCTAAAGCCCACTTCTGTTCGGTTGCGTTTTCGGCACGACTGAAGTCGTGCCCTGTTACAAGGCCGATCTTCAAGGGCGCAGTTTACCAACCAAGATACTTGCCAAACAGCAAGCCCAGCCTCTCCTTTACTGCTGCGGGAATTGCATCGGGTTGGGTGAGAACGGCGTACTTTGCCGCCGAGGCGCAGGGGCATGTGTGTTCCGTTGGCAGAGCGGCGACGGCGGCCTTCACCACCTTCGCCGCGTTGTCGGCGTTCTTGTGCAGCACGGCGACGATCTCTTCGATGGTGACGGCGTCGTGCCCCTCGCGCCAGCAGTCGTAGTCGGTGACCATGGCGATGGTGGCGTAGCAGATTTCAGCTTCGCGGGCGAGCTTGGCTTCCTGCAGGTTGGTCATGCCGATCACGTCCGCGCCCCAGCTGCGATAGAGATTGGATTCGGCGCGGGTGGAGAACTGCGGGCCTTCCATGCAGATGTAGGTTCCGCCCGGCTTGCCCACCACGCCCACTGCGGCGCAGGCATCGACCGCGGCTTTGGCCACGGTGGCACAGACCGGATCGCCGAAGGAGATGTGGCCCACAATGCCGTCGCCGAAGAATGTGGAGATGCGGTGGAAGGTGCGGTCGATGAACTGGTCGGGGACGACGAAGTCGGTGGGCTTGTGCTCTTCCTTGAGCGAGCCGACGGCGGAGACGGAGAGGATGCGCTCGACGCCCAGCGACTTCATGGCGTAGATGTTGGCGCGGAAGTTCAACTCCGAGGGAAGAATGCGATGGCCGCGGCCGTGGCGGGCAAGAAACGCGACCTTGCGGCCTTCGAGCTCACCCAGCACGAAGGCGTCGGAGGGCGCGCCAAACGGCGTTTCCACACGCTCCTCGCGCACATTGGTGAATCCGGGCATGGAGTAAAGCCCGCTGCCCCCGATGATGCCGATCTCTGCCTGCGCCAATGTCCTGCTCCTTCCAAACCACTCGTAGCAAACATCTCAGTATAAAGGCAGCGGCTGCGGTTGACGCGCGCCGCGGTGCATGGACCGTCGCGGCCCGGGTACCGCGGTGTAACCTTGAAGCGAGGGAAAAGGGAGAAGCTATGAAGGCATTGTTGCTTTCCGAGTACAAGCGGCTTGAGATCGCGGAGCTGCCACAACCGCGGCCGGCGGCGGATGAGCTGCTGATTCGCATTCAGGCCTGCGGCATCTGCGGCAGCGATGTGCACGGCTACGACGGCAGCACCGGGCGTCGCTTGCCGCCGATCGTGATGGGGCACGAGGCGGCCGGGATTGTGGAAGAAGTCGGTGAGGCAGTTTCGGAGTTTCGCGTTGGCGACCGGGTGACGTTCGACTCGACAGTGTATTGCGGGAAGTGTTTTTTCTGCCTGCGCGGCGAGATCAACCTCTGCGATCATCGCGAGGTGATCGGGGTTTCGACGCCGTTGTTTCGCAGGATGGGCGCGTTTGCCGAGTACGTTGCGGTGCCTGCGCGGATTGCCTACCGGCTGCCGGACTCGATGCCTTTCGCGCACGCGGCGCTGATTGAGGCGGTCTCGGTTGCGGTCCATGCGGTTTCGCTGACGCCGATCAAGCTGAACGATACGGCAGTGGTGGTGGGAGCGGGGATGATCGGGCTGCTTACCTTGCAGGCGGCGCGGCTGGCCGGTGCGGGAGAAGTGTTTGTGCTGGACGTGGATGAGAGCCGGCTGGAGATGGCGAAGAGCCTGGGCGCAAGCCGGACGTTGAACTCGCGCGATGGGGATGTGATCGCGCAGATTCAAGAGCAGACGGGCGGGCGTGGGGCGGATGTGGCTCTCGAGTGCGTGGGGATTTCCGCCACGGTGAGGCTGGCCCTCGAAAGCGTGCGCAAGGGCGGAGCCGTTACGCTGGTGGGCAACGTTGCGCCGACGGTGGAACTGGGGCTGCAATCGGCGGTGACGCGGCAGATCCGGCTGCAAGGCTCGTGCGCATCGTCGGGCGAGTATCCTGCGTGCATTGCGCTGATGGCGCGCGGGGCAATGCGCGTGGAGCCGCTGCTCTCCGCGATTGCGCCGCTCGAGGAGGGCGCACGGTGGTTCGAGCGGTTGTATGGGCGCGAGCCGGGATTGCTGAAAGTTGTGCTTGAGCCTTGAGGATGGAAGCGATGAGCGACGGACTTTTCGATTTGACCGGCAGGGTCGCATTGGTGACGGGAACCAGCCGCGGGCTGGGACAGGGTTTTGCGCGCGCCCTGGCCCGAGCCGGAGCGGACTTGGCCCTTACCAGCCGCGACAAAGGAACACTTGCCGCGTTCGCACAGGAGATGGAGGCGCTCGGGAGACGAGTCTTCTGCGCGGAGCTTGATGTACGCGAGCTCAAGAGCATTCAGAATGCGATCGCCGCGATTGAAGAGCATTTTGGCAGGATCGATATTCTCGTCAACAATGCCGGGTGCAACATACGGAAGCCCGCGCTGGACGTAAGCTGGGACGATTGGAACACGGTGCTCGACACCAACTTGCGTGGGAGTTTCTTTGTTGCGCAGGCGGTGGCGCGCGGCATGATCGAGCAAAGCTATGGACGGATCATCAACATCGGCTCTGTGACCTGCGTGGCCGGGTACGCTGGGCTGGGACCGTATGGCGCGAGCCGCGGAGGCATTCGCCAACTCACCATGAGCCTGGCCGACGACTGGGGCCGGCACGGAGTGACCGTGAACTGCCTGGCGCCGGGGTGGTTTGAGACGCAGCAGAACCGCGTCCTCTATGAAAATGCCGCGTGGGTGGAATATCTCAAGGACCGCATTCCGCTGAAACGGCCCGGGCATTCCGACGATCTGGATGGAGCGGTGGTGTTTCTGGCCTCCGAGTCGAGCCGCTACATTACCGGGCAGACGCTGCTGGTGGATGGCGGCATCTCCACCGGAGCCACGAAAGCGACTGTCTGACGGGCCTTTTCATCACGAGCCTACAGCGGCCGTGAAGGCCGATCGATCTACTGCACGGTGAGAGCGAACGTGCCAGTGGCCTGCGTTGCGCTCGAACTGGCAGTGACGGTCACCGTATAGGTTCCTGCCGTGGTGCCTGAGTTGCCGCCTCCACCACCCCCGCCGCCGCTTCCGCCTCCGCAGGCCATCACGCCGCCGGTGAGCGCAACAAGGAGACACAGCATCCCGAGCAGGGCGCGCAGGCTGCGTCGCCGAACCGGCAGGCCAAGAAACAGGATGCTCGCCAAAGCGGCGGCGGTCGGCCACGGAGCTTTGCGATGATCAGCGCGGGCGAATGCGCCGGTGGTGGCCCCGGTGGTGGAGACGGTGAGGGTTGCGGCGCCGGCGATGGCGCCGGGTATGGCGAGCGGGCTGGTTGAGCCGAAGCTCAGGGTGGGTGGATTCTGCGCGCCGGCTGGGCTGGAGGTCACGGCGGCTGTGAGCGTGACGTTGCCGGTGAATCCCCCGGCCGGCGTCACGGTGATGGTGGAGGTGTTTCCCGTTGTTGCGCCGGGCGAGACGCTGACCGCATTGGCGAGGACGCGGAGCGCCGGCGCGGCGGATGCAAAGTAGACCAGCGGATCGACGATGGCTTGCTGGGCCGAGATCAGGGACCCATCGGAGTTGAGGATTCCAAGATTGTCGCTGCCGGGCCCGGTCTGCTGTGTGCCCCACGTCATCCAGGCGATGCCCATGCCTTGCTGTGTGCCTGAGAATGCCGGTCCGCCCTGCGCGGAGAGCAATCCGTTCAGATACTGGTCCAGCATGGTTGCCCAGTTCAGGTCATCGGGATTGGTCTGAAAGCCAGTGCCGCTCTCGCCGTCCCAGACGGGAGCGATGCCCTGCGCTTCGAGGAACCCGAAGGAGTAATTCATTGCCTTGATGGCGGCGGGGCTGCTGCTGGAGCCGAACAGGGAGGCGATGCCGGAGACGGCGTCCGGGTAAAGGTGTACATCGTATACCACCTTGTTGGCGATCGGGTTTCCGTTGACGGTGAAAACCACCGGGAGGCTCTTGACGCCGGTGCAATCGCCCCAGGGGGCATTGCCAACGGTGACGCCGTCAAAGAGTGTCGCGGGGCCGTAGTTCTGCGGGCACTCCGCGAAGATGAGCTTGCCGGGATCGACCGCGAGCATGGCCGATCCGACGGTCTGGTACATCAGATGAATGTCGTTGTCGGCGCCGCCGCCCCACACCGAGTCGCCGTAGCTGAGCGGTTCGTTCCATAGATCGTACCCGATGACGGTGTCGTTGCCGGCATAGCGGGTAGCAATGGAGACCCAGTCGCTTTGAAACAAGGCTTGCGTGGTGTGGCCGGGGTCGTTGCAGCCGTCGGTGTTATCCGATGCACCGCCCAGGTCGTACCAGATGCCGTTTGCCTGCTGGGCGGCGCAATCGTTGGAGTAGTTGTCGTTGCTGCCGTAGTTGCCCTCGTTGTCGTGATCGACAATGACGATGCGGACTCCGGCGCTGGCGGCCGCGGCGACTACGGAGTCGAGGTCCTGAAGGAAAAGGGCTGTTCCGCTATCGTGCAGCGAGATGTTGTTGATGTCGACGCGCACGCAGTTGAAGCCCGCCGCGGAGATGGCGTTCATATTCGCCGTGTAACCATTGAACGGCGAGGTCAGGTTGGAGAGCGTGCCATCGTCTGCGTTCATGCCCTGCCAGTAGACGCAGGAGAGCCGAACGGGATTCTGATTCTGGTCGACGATCTGGTTTCCCAAAGTGCTGAACATTCCCGCGGGCAGGGACGAGCCTCCCCGTGCGAACGCAGCCGCGGCGGCAAGCAGGCTTGCACAAAATAGGTAGGGCGCCTTCATCACGGGTTCCCCTTTCTTGCGGTAGCTTTTCATTGAAACGGAGTGCTTCTTCACTTCGCTGGTTGCTCCGGGCGCGCAGACGAGTCCTTCGCACTGCTTGCGTTGGAACGTATCTTTCGCTTGGGATGGTAGAGGAGCGGATTGACGATGGTGAGTTGCGCCGCGATCCTCGACCCATCCTGGTTGAGGATTCCCAGGTTGTCGTCGCCCTCGCCGGTATAGGGCGTATTCCACGACATCCAGGCGATGCCCATGCCCTGCTGATTGCCTGAGAACGTGGGACCGCCTTGAGAGCCGAGTTCGCCGTTCAGGTATCTGACCAGCATGTTTGCCCAGTCCTGATCGTCGGGGTTGGTGCGAAAGCCGGTGCCGCCCTCTCCGTCCCAGACAGGGGCGATGTTTTGGGATTCGAGAAACCCGAACGAATCGTTCATGGCCTTGATGGCGGCCGGGCTGCTGCTGGAGCCGAAGATGCGGGCATAATCGTCGATGGAATTCGCGTAGAGATGGACATCGTAGACCACCTGGTTGGTGATGGCCTGTCCATTGACGGTGAACACCACGGGAAGATTCTTGACGCCGGTGCAATCGCCCCATGGAGCGCTGCCGACAGTCACGCCGTCGTAGAGCGTGGTTGGGTCGTAGACGGCCAGAGGGCACTCGGCGAAGATGAGTTTGCCGGCATCGCGGGAGAGCATCGCCGACCCCACGGTTTCGACCATGCGATGAATATCGCGGTCGCTTCCGCCGCCCCAGAGCGAGTGGCCGCGGCTGGCGATGGGTTCGTTCCAGAGGTCGTATCCGATGACCGTGTTGTTGCCGGCATAGCGCGAGGCAATGGAGACCCAGTCTTCCTGATACGACTCCTGCGTGGTGTGTCCGGGATTTTTGCATCCGTCGGTTCCATCCGTTGCGCCGCCGAGATCGTACCAGAGGCCATTGGCCTGCTGCGCGGTGCAGGATGCATCTGGCGTACTGCCACGCGTTCCCTCATTGTCGTGATCGGCGACGATGACGCGCAGCCCTGCCTTTCTGGCCGCGGCAACGACCATGTCCAGTTGAGAGAGGAAGTCTGGGGTTCCGCTATCGTGGAGCGAGATGTTGTTGAAATCGACGCGCAGGCAGTTGAAGCCGGTGGCGGCCATGGCGTCTACATTGGACTGAATGCCTTTGAACGGCTTATCCAGGTTGGCCAGCCGGCCATCCTTTACATTCATTCCCACCCAGTAAATGCACGAGAGCCGAACAGGACGCTGGTTCTGGTCGACAATCTGATTTCCCAGTGTGCTGAGCATGCCGGCAGGGAGTTTGGATCCGGGCTGGGCGGATGCGGCTGCGGTTGCAAGCACGCCAAAGCAGAAAAGACTGAGCATCTTCATGGGGCACCTCTTGCAGACGATTTGTGGAGTGCAATGCACGGTTGGCTTCAGAGCCGGCATTTCTGAATGGTATCCGGTGCGGATTCTCCGCAGATGGCGGCTGCCCACTGAACGCCGGTCACAGATTTGCCCTTCATCGGGTTGCAGGGCCCCGGTGGAACCATGTTTTCGGGGGGTGGCTGGCGAGTGGCTTGTGTGGCTCTGATGTCCATCTGAACATTCGCCTTCACAGACGATAAGACTCAGAAAGGTACACCCTTTGCATGGCGCGCGCAATTGCCTTGGTCACAACTTGTGGAATTTCGTGCTTGACAACCCCCTGCGCAAAGGCATAGCCTGCTTTGCTGTGGGGTGGGGTTACCGGTAAACCATATTCGGGCCGCCCTCGATAGCGCCGCGCAACGATGGCACAAACCGCAGGTTATTCAGGACAAGCGGTAAAGCGGCGTTTCTTTTGCCGGTGGTGAATTTCCTGGCCGCTGCCAGGAGCAGGACTCCTGTTTCGGCCGCGGCTGGTTTGGCGACGGCAACGGTTGCACCGGCAGTTGCAGTTGGGTTGGGCGCGATGAAATGCAGTCGATCGATCATGGCGCGTCGCGGCATCGCAATGGTTGCCGCTATGGGAGTTCTGACTGCCTGCATAGCAGCAGCGGGTGCGAGAGCCGCGAAGGCGGCGGCTCCCGGACAGGGTTCCACGCCGCAGGGCTCGCGTGTCTCGGCGGCCCACTCCGGCAGAGGCGGTTCTCTGCTGCCGCACGGCTGGTTCACGACCAGGGGCGCGCAGATTGTGGACGAGCGCGGAGAGCCGGTGCGGATCGCGTCGGCCGGCGTCCCCGGCAACGACGGCGTGGACGGGGCCGCGCGCTTCCTGCACTTCGTCAATTACCAGACCACCATGCGGGGAATGGTCGCTGACGGGTTCAATACCATCCGCATCGCGTGGTCCGACCTGACGCCGCATGCTCGGCCCAAGGCTGGAGCGATCAACTACAATCTGAACTCCGATCTCAAAGGGCTGACCAGCATCGAGGTATTGGACAAGATGGTGGATTTCGCCGGAACGCTTGGCCTGCGCGTCATCTTCGACCATCACACCAACGACGGCGGCGACCACGGCTGGGGTGGGCAACAGACCAACGGCCTGTGGTTCGACAGGGGGCCCGGCTCGAACGGGACGGATGGCAGCAATCCCGGCACCATTACCGCGGCGCAGTTTGAAGCCAATACGCTGGCGCTGGTGAAGCGCTACCGGGACAACCCCACGGTGATCGGTTACGACCTGGACAACGAGCCGCTGAGTGAAGGCACAGGCGGTGTCTCGCTGAACTGGGGAAAGGGTGGACCCACCGACATCTGGAAGATGTACACCGAAGTGGGCAACGCGATTCTGGCGATCAACCCGAAGTTGCTGATCATCTGCGAGGGACCGCAAACCACGAAGAACACCGGAAACGGCATGGCCGGCATCGGGCCGGAAGGGGATCTGACGGCTGTCGGAGGGGTGGGAGGCGTTGAAACGAAACCGGTCACGCTGAAGATCCCGAACCAGGTGGTTTATTCGGTGCACGAGTACGACATCAACGTCTACGACTTCGGGGCCAACGATCGGCCCTCCACACTGATCCCGCACATGAACAACGACTGGGGCTATCTCTACACCCGGAACATCGCGCCGGTGTGGGTGGGCGAGATGGGCTCGAACCTGGACAAGCCGCAGGACCGGGTGTGGGCGCAGACGCTTCTTGATTACATGAACGGCAAAGACGGAGCGCAGGGCGGCCCGGTGTTCAAGGACCAGGATCAGCCTGTAGGCGGAAGCTGGTGGCTGTGGGGTAACTTCCCAGGCGAACAGACCGACGGCACGCTGGGGAGCGACTGGGCGACTCCGCGGCCGGACCAGCAGGAAATCACCGATCAACTTCTTTTCACGCCTTGAGGGGGCAGGTATAGAACGCGAACTTCTCGCGGCGATGCCTGATTCGTACCGGCGATTGACAGAACAGGATTACCGGAAACCTGGCACGACCTGGTGAAAGATGGAAACACAAGGCAATCGGCAAACGGAGGAAAAGGCGGCTCATGGCAGATTGCCAGGGTCCTCAAGCATTCCGCATGACTGCCGGACCACTGACGAAAGACAACCCTTGCACAACTTGGAGGCAAAAATGGCTCATACGATGCGATGCTGTTCAGCTCTTTTACTTGTGTTGTTGACAAGTGCGGCGCTGGCCCAAAACTCGAACTCGGGTGTCATTCGCGGAACTGCGACCGACGCCACTGGCGCCGTGATACCAGGTGTGACGGTGACCGTTCTGGACGTCGACAAGGGCGTCGCCACGACCTACGTAACCGATGGCGCCGGCTTGTTTGACACGGGTTCGATCGTAACCGACCACTACACCATCAGCTTCACGAAAGAGGGATTCGACACATACGTGCGCGGTCCCGTCACGCTGAATGTCGAGACGCTCACCATCAATGGAACCCTGAAGGTGGGCACGACAACGGAAACGGTGCGTGTCACCGACGACGTTCCCCTGCTGGAAACCGAATCGGGCGCGCAGGCAACGACGATGTCGGAGCAGGAGATGCAGGACCTGCCCAATTTTGCGAGTTGGGAGAACTTCACCACCCTCATGCCCGGCGCAACCGGTACCTCGGCGCCTGGGGCCAACGGGGGCATGGCCCCCGGCCAGACAGCGTCGGTCAACGGAAATTCCGTTTTCTACAATGTATTGGGCGACGGCGTGACCATGTCCTTGCCGTCCAACGGAAATTCGTATGACTACAATTTCGATACGCTGCAGGAAGTTCAGATGGTCACCAGCAACCCTTCGGCACAGTATGAAAACGGCGGCGCGATCTACAACCAGATCAGCAAGGGCGGCGGCAGCACTTACCACGGCGATCTGTTCGACTATTTCCAGAACAGCTACCTGAATGCCGCGACCTATGCCTTCGGCCAGGGTTATGTCCCGGTCTTGCGCGCCAACTACTATGGTGGGTCGATCGGCGGCTATGTGCCGGGGCCGCTGAGCAAGAAGCTGTTCTTCTTCTTTAACTATGACCGCACCCAGAGCTATAGCGGCGCTAACAGCGGCTTTATCACGGTCCCAACCACAGCCATGCTTGGCGGCGATTTCACGGGCCAGCCTACGATCTATGACCCGACGACGCAAGTGATCAACTCCTCGGGCCAGCTGGTGCGGCAATCCTTCGCAAGCGAATACGGGAACGGCAATAAGATTCCCAGCACCATGATCGACACCGTTGCCCAGGCGATGGAGGCCTTTTTCCCCAAGGCGAACGTCTCCAACCCAAATGTGGCAGACGGCATCACAACGAACAACTACTTCTATAACTGGGCCTCAAACTCGCCGGGATGGGCTTATTTCTGGCGCGGTGATTACGACATCACCTCAAAAAACCGGCTCACGGCAACGCAGTTTTATAACGCGTCGAGCTCTCCCAATCAAGGCATTAGCATTTGCCCAATCGACTGTTATACGGCAAATGGGAACGGCCTGACGGGACAGCTTTCCGATGTATGGACGTTCAGTGCGGATAAGGTGAATGAATTCCGTTTCGGAATCTCCGACCAAAACAACCTCTATATACCCGAATCGGTCAACCAGGGTTTCCCGGCCAAGCTGGGATTGCAGTTTGCCAAGGCAGACCTTTTCCCCGAAATTAACATCAACGGGGCCTGCTGCTTTGGGGGCAACATGGTGCCGTCGAGCAACGCCATTCAACACCAGCTTCTGTTCGAGCCTTCCGACGTAGTGACGATGATCAAGGGCAGGCATGTTCTGCACTTCGGCGGAGAGTTCCTGGACCAGGAGATCAATACCACGTTCTGGGGCAACATCGACGCCGGGTCGGAGACTTATACCGGCGTGTATACCAATTCAACCCAGGGCGACACGACCACAGGGCTGCCCTATGCAGATTTTCTGCTTGGAGAGCTAAATTCCTGGAGTGCGGCGAACACGCCGGAATTCTATCCCAGGATGAAGACGGTGCAGCTCTTCGCCCAGGACGACTTCAAATTGCGTCCCAACCTTACCATAAACGCAGGGGTGCGCTGGGAGGGGTGGAATGGGATGTACGATGCGCATGGCAATATGCGCTCGTGGGATCCGACCGTTGTGAATCCGGGCACAGATCCCAATGGAAATGTGAATACGCTGGGCGCCATGTGGTATGGAAGCACGAAAGCCAATGGACGCACAAAAGTGATAGCGCCCATTTGGAACACCTTCCTGCCCCGGTTTGGCGTTTCCTGGCAGCCGGAATCGAAGACGGTGATTCGCGGCGGAATCGGTCTCTACGCCTACAACTACAACGAGGGTCCCAGCGCCTACAACGAACTCGGAAGCGAGCTGGGCTCATCGGGCAACGAAGGCGACAACACCAATGGTATTCTGCCGGTGGTCATTCTCAATCAGGACGGCACCGTGAACGACCAGGGGTCCGCCGGCCAAAGCATCAATGCTGTGTATCAGCAGGCGCCCACCGCTCCCGATGCCCTCAACGGACAGGGGGTCAATTTTGCCTCTTACCACGAGCCGCTGACCAAAATCTGGCAATACAATTTTGAAGTTCAGCGCTCGCTTGGCACCAACATGGCGGCCAAGGTCGCCTATGTCGGTAGCCATGGCTTCGACCAGTTATTTGGCGTCGATCTCAACCAGATACCCGAAAGCGAGCTAGGCCCCAACGATACTGCCCCTCCGACCGATTACCGGCCGTATCCGAATTTCCAGTCCATTGGGGGAAACAAACTCATCGGGATATCGAACTACAACGCGCTGCAGGCAACGGCCGAGAAGCGCCTGAGTTCAGGACTGCAATTCAACTTCAACTACACCTGGTCGAAGTTCCTGAACGAGACCGACGCCTGTGCATGGAACTGCCCCTACGGAACTGCCCAGAATTTGTCTGATGTGCGCGCGGACTACGGGCCTGCGGCCTTTGACGTCCGCAGCATGTTCAAAGGGCGCATCATCTACAAGCTGCCTGTCGGCAGAGGCCAGAAGTTCCTGAACAACAGCACGGTTGCCGATGAAGTTTTGGGCGGATGGCAGACATCGGCTACGATTCAGTGGCAGTCTGGCAATCCATTCACTGTGGTAACGGCAAATAACAACGACTACTCCCAGTCGGGCAGCCAGTATCCCAACGTGGTCCCGGGCGTGAATCCGTATGCCGGCGCCCACCAGATCGGGCCCAACTCGAACTGGTTCAACGAGGCTGCCTTTTCACAACCAAACGCTGGAACGTATGGCGACTCCGGTAGAGACACCCTGCGTGCTCCGGGCTACTCAGACATCAACTTCTCTTTGGGGAAGAACTTCACCGTCTGGCGGGAGTCCAAATTCCAAATCCGCATCGATGCGAGCAATGTGCTCAATCATCCCAGCTTTGGCCAGCCGAACGCCAACTGGGGCCCTGGTCAGCAATCGACCATCGCTTCGGTAACGAATGGCGGCCGCAGCGTGCAGATCCTCGGCAAGTTCTCCTTCTAACGCTGGGTTAGCTTACAACCTGAAAGGACGGCGAGCGATTGCCGTCCTTTCTCTTTCATGCAGGAGCCAAGAGGCTTGCATTGACCGCCTGGTGCGAGACGCGTGAGCAAGGGAGCCTTTCCCGGTAAAATCGAATTGAATCCTGGTGCTCAATGCAGGAACAAACCTGGCCGGGATTGGAGTGGCATTTCATGAAGAGAAATTCTGTTTTCTTCGCTGTGTTCATGGGAATTGCGATTTGTGCCCGCGCACAAGCGCCGACTGGCTCCATAGAGGGCGCGAAGCAGGACGCGATCGATGCGTACCTGCAACCCCTCGCGAACAACCACACTTTTGCAGGCGCTGTGACGCTGGTTGCGAACGAGGACCGCGTGGTTTCTGTGAAGGCGGTGGGTTACCGGGACTTGGCAAGCAAGGCGCCGATGACAACCGACGACTTGTTCTGGATTGCCTCAACGTCGAAGCCGATGACGGCTACGGCTCTGATGATGCTCGTGGACGAAGGCAAGGTGAATGTCGACGATCCGGTGGAAAAGTATCTTCCCGAGTTTCATGGGCAGATGGTCAGCGTTGCGGCGGCCGGATCTACCGGTAGTGCTCAGGGCGCGGCCGGTGGGCAGACACTTGTGCCGGCCAATCATTCCATCCTGGTGCGGGAGATTCTTAGCCATACCAGCGGCCTGCCGTTTAAGTCGAAGGCGCAGCCTGGCGCCCTGGACATGCTGCCGTTGAAGGACGCTGTGCGGAGCTTTGCCGCGGAACCGCTGAATTTTCAGCCCAACACCAATTATTCGTATTCGAACGAAGGCCTGAATACAGCGGCGCGAATCATCGAAGTGGTGAGCGGGATTTCGTATGAGCAATTCATGCAGGAACGGCTCTTCGATCCTTTGGGCATGAAGGACACCACCTTCTGGCCCACGGCCGAGCAGATCGGGCGGCTGGCGAAGACATACAAGCTGGATGCGCAGAAGGAGGACCTGGTGGAAGGACCGATCGAGCAGTTGACGTATCCGCTGGACGACCGTAAGCACCGCTATCCGATGCCGGCCGGAGGGATTTTCTCGACTGCCGGAGACGTGGCCAGATTCGCGAGAATGGTCCTGAACGGAGGCGTACTCGACGGCAGGAGATACCTCTCCGCGCAGTCGCTGCAGGAGATGACCAGCGTGGAGAACGGGGGCATGGGCGGCGGGGATTACGGGTTTGGCTTCAGTATTTCCGCGCACGGCATGGGCCATGGTGGCGCATACAGCAACGCGATGGAGATCGACCGCGAAACGGGACGGGTCATGATCTTCATGGTGCAGCAGAACGGGCCGTGGGGAACGGAGGAAGGCAAGAAGATTGTTCCCACGCTGGATCGGCTGGCGGATGAGCTGGTTCGGTCCGGCGCCGCCGCTTCCGCGTCCATGGAGCAGGGCAAACACTAGAGCGGCCCGGCCGAGACAACCTGGGTTGCGGCGCCACGCTAATCGCGCGGGGAAGCCTGTTTCAGGTCCATCACCAGGTATCCCACTCGTTTCTGGAATTCGTCCATGCTGTTCAGTGGCCGTTTCTGAAGGAATTCTTTGCGCTTCTTCCCGTCCTTCTGTCCGAAGCTGTTGAGCTGCCTCACAACTTCGAAGCTATCGACCCATCCGCGGCCCTCGGAGACCTTCAACTGATTCATCAGGACCATCATGCGGGACAGCCACTGCTGAAAGATGCGGGTGTGGCGATCGTAGTTGTTGAGGCGGCTGCGCCAGAGCCAGTTGAGCGTCGAGGCTTGCATATCGGCGCCGATATACAACAGGTCAGCGTAGGAGACCGAGTGCCGCTCCCCGTCTGCGCCCGGCTTGAACATGCAGGTGCGCGTCCCTGCGTAAACCTCGCTTGGGTTGGGCTCGTACAGGGAGACGCCCACTTCCATGGGCCGGATATCGCGGGCCGGCAGGCCCACGCCCATTTGCATGCGGTTGAAGTTTGCGCGGCGCGTGCTGAGCACATCGATGGCGCGGTGGGCGAGCTGGAGCGACCGGCTATTGCGGGAGACAGCCAGAAACCAGTCCCCGCGCACGGAGTATTTGCCTGGAAGCTGGGCAGCCACGGGAGGATCGGAAGGAGAAAACGTGGTGGCAGGATTGGCCGCGGTCTTATACCACTGGCGCGTGGCCACGGCCGATGGGTCCGGTTCGCGGCGCATGAACTCGTAAGCGTTGGATGGATCGATCAGATGCGCCAGGTCGAGCGTCTCGCCCAGCACGAGCCAGGTCTTATAAAGGGCAAGCCAGTGACCTTTGAAGTGAATATCGGCGCCGTCTTTCCAGGCCCGGTACTGCTCGTCGAAGTTCCCCGCTTCATCCAACCACTCCAGTAACCCGGCATCGGTCCGACCGCCCGTCCAATTGCGCTCGTTGGGTTCGAGATTCGCTCCGGATTCAATTTCGTCGATCTCCGATGCCCAAATCTCGAGGACCAGCGATGCAATCGATTCCGGCGAGAGAAGCGAGAGGTCGAAGGCGGGAATCGGGGTGTTCGTTCTGATCGATTCGACGCGCGCGACCTCGCGGCAGGCGTGGAGAAACTGAGGCCAGCCGATGCGATTGCGAGGGCGATCGCGCTCGTCTTTTTTATCGCTTACTCTACGCAGGTTAGACCAGACTTCTTCGACCTCCGACCGACCGACCGATGCCAGGTCCCAGGCACGCTTTCTGCACACCAGGAAGCCAAAATCCCAGGAAAACGGCACGCGGTCGATTCGGTCCTCTGATGGCGTCACCTTTGGTCGCTGGTCTTCGGTCGAAAAGTATCTTGGAAAACATTCATAACGGGCGCGGGACTCAATCTTTTCTTCCGAAGGGGCCAGGGAGGGTTGAAAAAGTCCGAATGGATCGCCCCCGCTGCTGCGGCTCCGGTTCGCCGTTGTCCGCTCGTGCAGATAGGAGCTCACATCCGCCAGGGCATTGGCGGGGCGGATTGCCCAGAACTCGTCAACCTCGAATACCAGGGTGTGATCGAGGCGCACATGGTTGTCGAGGTAGCAGAAATCCTGGAGACTCTCGTAGTCTGCGCCCGACCGGCTTATCATGATGTCGCGCGCGGTGCCCGTGCGGTGCGTGGCGGGCGCGAAGAGACTGCGATAAAACAGGTTTTCTTTCTCTATGTATGCCCGGAACGCGGGTGTTTCTTCGTGCACGTGGATCTCGAGCGGCACTGGCTGCGGGCGCCTTTCCTCAAGGCCGGTATACATTTCGAATTCCGGGCTGACCTCGAGTTCCTCTTCGTCGGCCGTTCTTCCGCGATCGGGTTCTTTCGCCTCGGGCGCGGGCCTTCTCTTCAGTTCCCGCACTGCCGCAATGGTCAAAGGCGGGATGGGGGCGATGGCCACGCGATTTTCCCCGTAAAAGGGAACGTGCCAGGTGTAAAGGCGTTGATCGACCAGGGCGCGAAGTTCGCTTTCGGCGGCGTCGCTATGCAGCATGCCGGGCTGTCCGGAGTGCGTATCCACGATCAGGGAGGTTACACCTTCCCGTCGTAGATGAAACAGAAGGCTGGGAAGAAACAGCGGGTCGTTGCGGACCTCGGGATAAGTACCGAGGACCGCAGAGAAATCTTCGATCACGACGCGAATCCGATGCGAACGTTCAAAGCGCTGATTCACGTCCGCTGGCGCTATCTCCGGCTTGCAGATTCTGGATTGCGCCTCCCAGATCGCACGTTGGACGACGTGCATCAGGATGGGCGAAGGGAGATCGTGGACTTCGAGCCTCCGGCAAATGGTGCGATCAACACAATGGTCGGAAACCACCTTTTCCAAAATGGGGTTGCTCTTGGAGCCGATGAAAGCGCGCAGAAGCGGCCGGATGAATTCCGCGACGACCGTGTGTGCATCCACATCGCGGGTGGTAAAGAGGATGGCAAACCCGTCGCTGGCATTGGCCCCTGAGACTGCGAGGGCTTCGGCAACGCGCTTCAGCCACTGCTTGCCTCTTTTGCTTCCGGGCCCCAACGCAGGCCTGAGGATTTCGATTGCGCTGTCAATGGAGCCTGGCCCGGGTTTCAGGCTTTCCAGGTACTCCCGGATCTTATGCTCCCCTGCGGGGCGAGCGTCTGCCACCGCAATCAGGCGCGCCGGATACTGGGCGAAGCATCGGCCCAGAAACGCACGCCCAAGTCCCGTCTTCTTGGTGAGGGCATCGCCGATCAATGCCGTCACAGAGGCACAGGGAAGGCCCATGATCTCGAATCCACCTTCGAATTTCTGCTCCTTATCAACGTGGCCTGCCAACATGCTGTCGAGGTAGGGGATGCCAAAGCCGGCGAACTTGTCGTTGGGCCTGTGCGGTCTTTTTTCGCCCGCCCTCTGCATCACGGAACGCGCGTACTGATGCAGGGAGGAGAAGACGTGGAAGTAGCTCTGAAAGTTTTCTTCCTTTGCGGGCTTGCCGGATGGCGCGGCCGGTTCGGGGTCCTGGGGCGCGACGGCGGGAACGGCCGGATCGTCGAGGTTGACTTTGTCTCCGGTGGTTGAGCCGCGGCCGGAGCGAATGACATAGGGGTGCATGCCTCTAACATGCTCGAGTCCGCGGGCCTTCTCGACCTCGAGGGTGCGGCGGATGTAGTCGCCGGCGATTCTCTTTCTGAGCCGGAGGACGACATCGGTGACGAACTGCTCCGGGATGCGCCTCTCCTCGGAAGGTTCCTCGGCAATGAAGACGAGGTGGCATTTGTCGTGGGCCGAGCGCATGATCTGGGCTATGCGGGAGCGGCGGGAAGAGATCTGGCCATAGGCGTCGAGGTCGCCGACGAGGGTTTCGAAGCCCTCCACGGCGTCGAGGAGCATGAGATGAGGGGTTCCGCCTTTTCCCGGCGAGGGAAGGAGCGCGAGCATGCGGTTGATGAAGCCCCAGTCGTCTCCGGCAGTGTTGGCGGCGAGGTCGACAAAGCCGACTTCGAGGATTCCGGCTTGGGACCGTTTGCCGTTGATGAACGCTGAGACCGTTACGTCCGCCTCGGCGGTCGAATCCTCGCTGAGGGGCCGCAACTTGGTGAGCCCGATCTTTGCCTCGCCGTCCCCCCTTGCATGCGCCAGGCCGGCGTCGTCGAAGGGCACGATACGCTTGCCGGGATAGTTCAGCGCGAAAGGCACCCAGGTGCGCCGGTACGCCATGGAGTAGGACAGGTCGGTGGAGACATAGAGCACCAGCGGCGGTTGCTTGTCGGAGCGGTGATCGAAGAGATAGTGGGCGGCGAGGTAGAGGCCGAGGATCGACTTGCCGGTGCCGTCGGGCCCGATGATGGAAAGGCTTGTGGATTGGACGCTCTCGCCGGCTTCCGCGGCGGGAGGCTTTCTGCCGTTGTCGATCAGGCTGTCGAGTGAAGGAATTCCGAATCGCAAGATACTCACAGTCCCTCCAAGTCCCATTCCACACAGCGCTGGCGAAAGTTTCGATGGAATTCGTCCAGGAGATTCTTCCCCTGGGTGGATTTGCAGTTGCAGTATGCCGAGAGTTCCTTCTTGAGCCGGGTTTCGGCGCATTTCCAGAGTTCGTCTCCGAACCAGGTGCGGCCCAGACAGCTCTGCGCATCGGAGCCGTCCTGGGGTTTCGCCGAAGCCGAGGGCTTGCCCTCCGCCGCAGGCGCACAGGATGAGACGGGTCCGGCTCCGCCGTGGGGCAACAGCGAGGACTGGCCCTCGGCCATGAGGGTTTTTGCGCCCAGCATGGTGCGCCGCCAGAGCGAGGGAATGACGATGTTCCGCGCGAACGGCTGAGCGGTGGTGCGAGCTGCCTGGCCCCGGGGGGATGGCTCTATCTTCGGATTGCACTCTGAGGACGGCGGAAGGACGGCCGGATCGGCGCGCAGATGAATCAGAGCCGCCAGCCGATCGGCCACGATGGCGCGGCGGGCGGCGGTTTGGGAGCGGGTGGCTGCGAAGAGCTTTCCCATGGCTTCCACGAGCGACCCGGCATGGGAAGTGGCGAAGATGAGATGGCCGGTGCCGGCAAATTCAAGCAGAACCCTCCACTCGGCGATGTCGCGTACCTCGCCGACGTAAAAGACTGCCGGAGTCTGGCGGAGAGCGGAGTTGATGGCGCTCTTCAGATCGCGTACGTCCACGCCTTTCTGGCGGGGGGTGTAATCGAGCCAGGCGCGGCTCAAATCGAGGACGGGCCGGTGATTGATGGCCTTTTCGATGGGGTCTTCATACGTGACCAAGTGAGGCAGACGTTTTCGCTTGGCCCAAACCGCTCTGTTACTTTTGTTTGTGAGATAGCGGTGGATCAATCCGCGAACCACCTGGCTCTTTCCACAGGCGGTCCCGCCAGTGATGACCACCATGCCGGTTACCGCGCCTCCATCTTCCGGAAAAATGAGCTCATATAGGGGGTCGCATATCTCTTGAAAGGAGTTCAGGAATCCGCCGCCAGAATTGGCTGAAGCCTTGAAGGTCCTGGTCTTGGGGACCGCCAATTTCGCGGGAATGTTTACGAGACCGTCGTCCTTTTTCTGGCGGACGGTCAGGCTCCAGTATTTTCCGCGAAAGCAGCGGCAGGCATGGATGCGTCGCGGAGGGCCGGGCGCGACCCTGCCATCCGGCCCGGCGATTTTCGCTTCGCAGTCGAAGTCATAGAAGCGATCCGTCGTTGGGGAATCAGTCTTCTTCGTAATTGTCCTGAAATCGTTCTCGCGTTCTTTGCTGGCGCGAACGTAGGCCGTGAAGTCGTCCACTTTGGGAATAGGGCTTTCCAGAACGATGGTGTGGGTGGCCATGGGCGGCACGCCGGGCAAGGAAGCCTTGTGCTTCAGTACCCGCCTTCCGGTTGGATATGGGGTCGGAGAGACGCTAGCACAATTCCAGTCTGACTCGCAACATCCAAGATCTTCAGCGCAGCACGGTCAATGCCGATGCGGAAGCGAATGCATCGACCTCCCCAGGGGTTCGCGCGGAGCGTGGCAGAGGGGGCAGTTTTCCGGGGCAGGATGGCGGCCCACGCGGCAGGAGGAGCACGGGAGTGTTCGCAGAGTGGCTGCCCCTGGTTACCTCCCGTTCCATGCAGCGCAGGCGGTAGCGCGGGATGCACGGCATCCCGATCCGCCGGCCTGGGACCGCGCGGGCCGCGCATGGCAAGCGGTTATAGTGGTCCGTAACCGAAATTGGAGAAGCGAAGAGGGGGTGAGGACCGATGACGCCCGAGCTCAACTTGTTTTTCTTCAGCGCAGATGCGGACGAGCGGGAAGACGACCGGTATCGCCTGCTGTTCGACGCGGCGCGGTTTGGCGACGAGCACGGCTTCACGGCGGTGTGGACCCCGGAGCGGCACTTTCAGCGCTTTGGCGGGCTCTACGGAAGTCCCACGGTGACCGGAGCCGCACTGGCAGTGCTGACCCGGCGCATCGCCATCCGCGCCGGCAGCGTGGTGTTGCCCTTGCAGAATGTGCTGCGCGTGGCTGAAGAGCGGGCGATGATCGGCAACTTCTCCAACGCGCGGGTTGCCATCGCCGCCGCTTCCGGCTGGCATGTGAACGACTTTGTGCTTTCGCCCGGCACCTATGGGAACCGCTATGCCGATATATTCGAGAAGATTGAGCAGGTGCAACAGCTCTGGCGCGGGGAGAAGATCGCGCTGCTGAATGGTGCGGGGATCGCGACCGAATTGGGCATACTGCCGGCGCCGATCCAAAAGGAACTGCCCATCTGGCTCACTGGGCAATCGGACAACACGTTTCTCGAGGCGGGCCGGTGGGGCTTCAACGTGCTGACCGCAAACTTTGCGCTGCGCCACGACCGCAACGAGTTTGCCCGCAAAAGAAGATCTACCGGGATGCGATCGAGGAGCACCACGGGCGGCGCGGCCACGTAACGCTGATGGCGCATGCCTACGCGGGCGCGGACCAGGAGGCGATCAGGACGGTTGTGCGCCCGGCCCTGGCCCGGTACCTGAGGCTCAATGTGGAGATGCAGAAGGACAACTCCTCCGGCAAGCGGGACGAGAAGGGATTCACGCAACTGAACGAGCGGGAGAGCGAGATCCTGATCAACATGCGGCTGAACAGCGATCTCAACAGCGAGCTGAGCTTTGTGGGGACGCTGGACCATTGCGTGCAGCAGGCGCGCCGATTGCATGAGAGTGGAGTGGACGAGATCGCCTGCCTGATCGACTTCGGCATCGGGCATGAAGAGGCAATGGCGAGCCTGGGGCGGCTGGCAACACTGATCGAGGCGCGGGCGTAGGTGGACGGAGGTTTGCCCCGCTCGCCTGGGCGCGCGGCGAAACCCGTTGAAATTGCTGCGCATAAGGCGCGCGGAATGTTACAACAGTTGTGCATGAGCAAGCGCGCAAAACCGGGAGCCGAACCGCAGCCGGGGCAGACTATCAGCCTGCGGACCCTGGGGGAGTATCTGAATCTCTCCCCGGCTACCATCTCGCTGGTGCTGAACAATGCGCCGGGGGTGCGGTCGATTCCGCAGGAGACCCGGTCCCGGGTGAAGGAGGCGGCGGCCAAGTTCGACTACCGTCCCAGCTTCTACGCGCGGTCGCTGCGCAAGCAGCAGACGTTCTCGATCGGCGTGCTGGTGCCGGACCTGAGCGACCACTATGTGGCGCAGGTGCTCTCCGGCATGGAAGAGCTGCTGATTGAGGAAGGCTATTTCTACCTAACGGCCAGTCACCGGCGCAAGCCCGACCTGATCGAAGAGTACCCGCGGCTGCTGCTGGACCGCAGCGTGGAAGGGTTCATCCTGATCGATACGATGCTGGAGCACAGCCTGAAAGTGCCGACGGTGGCGGTGGCCGGGCATCGGAAGGTAGATGGCGTGACCAACGTGGTTCTGGATCAACGCCGGGCGGCGGAGCTTTCGCTGCGCCACCTGGTGCAACTGGGGCACCGGAAGATCGCGTTCATGCGCGGGGGCAGCCACAGCTCCGACGCCGACGACCGCTGGGAATGCCTGATGGCGGTGGCCAAGGAGCACAAACTGGAGGTTCCGGCGGAGATGACTGTGCAGGTGCTGCTGCGGGACTCGACCCCGGAGCTGGGCTTTGGACTGACCCATGAACTGGTGAACCGCGGCGTGGACTTTACCGCGCTGGTGTGTTTCAACGATCTGTCTGCCATCGGCGCCATCCGGGCTCTGAAGGATCATGGTTTGCGGGTGCCGGAAGATGTGTCCGTGGTGGGCTTCGACGATCTGGAGTCCGCGGCCTACCACAACCCGAGCCTGACCACGATCCGGCAGCCGCTGCGTCAGATGGGCGCGGTGGCTTCGCGGATTCTGCTGCAACGGATTCGCGGGCAGGCGGTTTTTCCGGATGCTGTGCCGATTTTGCCGGAGCTGGTAATCCGCGAGTCGACCTGCCCGCCGGGTGCGCGGCCGTTGCGCGGCAAGCGGAACTGAGCCGGCGATGCGGGGGCTGGCGCTCGGGGTCCTGGCGATCGGGCTGGTGCTGCCGGCGGCGGCGGCCGACCTGAAGCAGGCTACGGTGGAGCAACTGGAGCAGGCAGTTGCCGCAGACCTCGGCAAGCCGGATGCGGACCTGGCCGTGGAGCTTGCCGGCCTCGAGCTGACCGAGCGGCTGAGCGCGGCGCGGCTCAAGCGCCTGGAGGCGGAGGCGCCGGGCGGCAAGGCGCAGCAGGCTTTGCAGGCGCTGGCCGATGAGTCGGCGTTCCTGGATCTGCCCGCGGCCGATCTTCCGGCCGATGCCGCGCCGGACCGGGCAGAGAAGATCGCCATCCTTAACCGGGCTATCGACTTCGTGGGCAAGACGGTTCCCAGGCTGCCCAACTTCTTTGCCACGCGGGACACCACGCGGTTTGAGGACACGCCGTCGGAGACCTCGCGCATTGCGGCAGACTCGATTCCGTACAAGCCGCTGCACGCCGTGGACAGCTCGAGCGTGATCGTGCTCTACCGCGACGGGCACGAGCTGGTGGAGGACGAGGCCGCGACCGACGGCACGGCGAAGGCCGACGGGAAAAAGAAAAAACGCAAGACGGGCAGGCACGCGATGAGCACGGCGGGGGAGTTTGGGCCGATTCTCACCACCGTGGTGGGCGACGCCGTCCATGGGCAGGTGATCTTTAGCCACTGGGAGCACGGCGCGGCGGGACAACTAGCCGTGTTTCGCTACACGGTGCCGAAGGAGGCGTCGCATTACGCGGTCACCGTTCCGGGCATCGGGGAGGAGACACAGGAGACGCCGGCTTACCACGGAGAGATTGCCGTCAACCCAGTCGACGGGTCGATTCTGCGCATGACGATGCAGGCGGAGCTGAATCCGGCCGGGTCAGTGGCGCGCGCGGACCTGATGGTGGACTACGGTCCAGTGGAGATCGGCGGCAAGACGTATATCTGCCCGGTGCGGAGCGTGGCGCTGTCGCGGGTGCGGATGATCCATCGGCTTCTGAGCGAGGCACGGATGCTCAACGCCGTCTTCGGGCCGTTCCAGACGCGGCTGAACGACGTGGTCTTCACGGACTATCACCTGTTCCGTGTGGAGATGCGGATCTTGACAGACGACGCGGCGCAGCCGCAGACGACGCCACGCTAAAGCCTTTAATTGGGGCGAAACATGGAGGGGTTGTGTTTTGCGTAACTCCTTTAGAATCAGCGTATTTTTCTGTCGTGTTTTGCGTAACACAATTGTTTTCAATGGGATGCGACGAAAAGGGGGGAGGGGGGTACCCTATGTAGCAAACTAGGCAGCTTGTTTTCGAGGAGTCATGACCTGAAAAAGGGCGTAAATAGCGAGCTCGATTAGCAGCTCTTGTTGGGGTTCGTGTTGGGAACGGGTTCATCTTTTTTCTCTCTTAAGAGCATTGTGCGCCGGGAGGGCGCAATTATCTGCAAAGGCAGCTGCGAGATTCTTGCTGCCAGCTTTCAGCTCTCAGCTCTCAGCTTTTCCGCGGCGCGGAAGTCAGGCCCAGCGCGCCCTGCGGCGGAGTGGTTTCCGGCGCGCTGGAGCAGCGAGCTTCGCGTATGGCTGTGCAGGGTTTGTCTATGGTTCTTTATGACGCTGTGTCCGCGCGGCTGTGGCCCAGGTGGAGGCGCGGGAGGATGGTGGTGGGCCGTGCCGGCTGAATCTGGCCACGCTGTGAGCCATGGTGCGGCTGGGACGTGCTCTTGCTCTTTGGGGGAGTGGCTTCCGAGTAACTTCCAGGTTGCCGACAATCCGACTGGAACCCCAAAAAGGGCCGAGTCGGTGCTGGAAACGTGACACGGGCTGTATGCGCCAACTGAGCCATCTGTTAGCGTTGCCGACCCAGGCGGCGATGAAACAGACGACCTGGCCGTCTGCCGTTCCTCCCACTATCCAATCGTGACTGAGGAGCCAGCGATCACGACAACAATCGTCATCGAATCAGCACAAACGTGAGGGCCAGGGCAAGCGTGGTCAGGACCAGGATGACCGGCACTGTCCAAAGGCCGAGCATGACCAACTGACCGGTGCCCACTTCTTCCCCATCGCGCCGTGCAAACCCGAGGACGAGCATGGTTGCCAGTGAGCCGAAAGGAGTGATCATCGGGCCCACGTTGGCGCCGATGAGCGAGGCAAGAACCGTGCCCATATGAGCGTGCGAGCGCAAGAGCACGCTTCGCGCGATCAAAGCCGCGGGCAGATTGTTCACGATATTCGAGGCAAACGCCGTCGCACCCGCGGTAATGAGGAGCTTTTCAGGCGATCCGGGTCTCATCTCTGCCAGCCACCTGGACGTAACGCCGATGATGCCCAATTTCTCAAGCCCCTGCACGGCGATGAAGAGCCCGATGACGAAAGGGAATAGATCCCACGAAAGCTCCCGCAAAAATCGAATGTTCACGCGTCCGTTCGCCATGCCGGCAACCGCCAGCACGGCGCTGGCCGCGAAGGCGAAAACGTAGGGTTCAAGCCCCATCAGCGGCGCGAGAAAGTAACAAATGAGGACGGCGACAAGGACGGTGACGCAAACCAGAAAGTAGGGACGATTCGGAACAACGCTGGCCGGCTCGGGAAGCGACTCGCCGTCAAAGCCGCGGGGCAGATCGCGGCGAAAGTGCCAACGCAGGATGGCGTATGTGGTGGCGAGCGCGACCAGTTGGGGCACGATCATTCTTGCCGCGAACGCCGCAAAGGTCTGGTGGAAGGCATCCGCGAAGAGCAGGTTGGTCAGGTTGCTGATGGGGAGCAGCAGGGAACCCACATTGGCAACAAAGGCGCACAGGAGGACGTACGGAGCCGCCGGAACCTTGAGCCTCTTGACCAGGGCCAGCATCACCGGCGTGAGCATGACGGCCGTAGTGTCGAGCGACAGGATCGCTGTGACTATTGCGCCGGCCACGAACGCGTTCCGGTAGAGCGAATGCCCGTCCCCTTTGGCGACTAGCGCACATCGGATCGCAGCCCAATCGAAAAAGCCGCTCTTGCCGACCAGCAGGGATAACGCAAGAAGCGAGAGAAGAAAAAGAAGGGTGTTCTTCCCGGCAAGGATTGTACCGATGGCTTCGCGCGGCGTGACGAGACCCAGAGCGAGCATGACCGCAGCAGCGAGCATCGTCCACCACGCCTCGTTCCAGCGCCGCGGGCGCACCACCATCAGGGCGAGCATCGCCGCGAAAACCGCCAGGGTGACAACAATGCGCGTTGTGCCCGTCATGCATCTTCCAGTCGAATGTTGCGGGTCTCGGGCATGAACAAATACAGAATAGCGAACGCCGCCAGGGCCACCGCAGCAAGGAACAGAAAACCGGCGCGAAAGCCCAGGTGATGAACAATGCCGCCGGCGATGACCTGGCTCAGGGCCGCACCGATGCCGACTGCGGTGGCGATGGCTCCCAGCGTGAGATTGAAGCGGCCGGTGCCGCGCGTCAGGTCGGCAATCACCAGCACGGAGACAACGCCGAAGATGGCCGCGGCGATGCCGTCCATGACTTGGATAGCCACCAGCAATGTCGTATTGGCTGTCAGGGTATAAAGAACCGCACGAATCGGGAGAATGCCGAACGCGATCAGGAGAAGATGCTTGCGGCCCCACGTTCCGGCCTTCCGCCCCGACCAGGACGCCAGCAGCGCCACGACCAGTTGAGTAGTCACCACGCATGCCGACATGAACAGCATCGAGCTTCGCCCGCGTCCCTTTGCAAGCATCTCGCCCAGCAGCGGAAGCATCGCAGCGTTCGCAAAATGGAACATCACGGCGCAGATCAGAAAGAGAACCAGTGTCCGATCCCGGAAGAGAATCCAGACGCTTTCCACCTTCGCGCTTTCACCGTGGTCCCTGGCTCCGCGGGCCAGTTCGTAGTCAATCTCGGCGGGCCGGATCATCAGCAAGACGAGAATTGTCGGCGCAGCGAAAGCCGCTACGAAGAAGAAGATGCTCCTGTTGGAAACAAAGTACCCGAGCAAGCCCATCGAAACGGCGGCAATTACGTTGCCTGCCGAGTTGAATGTCTGGTTGCGTCCCTGGCGAGTGTCGAATGCCGCGCGTCCGACGATCCCCAGCGACATCGCGCAAATGGCGGGGAGAAAAACGCTGGACGTTCCGCCAATCAGGATCTGTGCACCCATCACGGGCCAGAACGAAGGAAACAGCGCGATCAGCAGCGCTCCCATAGCCAGTGCAGCAACGGCCGCGCCCACAAGGGCTCGTTTGGATCGGAGAAGGTCAACCAGACCACCAGCAGGGGTCTGCGTGAGAATGCCCGCGATGCCGCCGACGGTGAGCGCTAGACCCACGCTCTCTTCGTTCCAACGGTAACCGGCAAGATAAATGGCGAGGAACGGTCCCACGCCTGACTGCACGTCGGCGAGGAGAAAATTGAGCAAGTCGAGGCCGCGCAGAGTTTGCGGAGAAGGGAGTGCTTTAGTCTCGATCAATGCGTGGGGCTCAGGCGCTCTCTTCATGATCAGCGTGGAATCAGTCTATGGACGCACGAACGCTTGAAGTGATCCCAATTGCACATTCCATAGCCGCCGTTGTCCGAGCTCCATAACAACGCTCCCATTGAAATTTGGATGATCAGGAACGCGAACGTGATGCCTTGGTTCAGGGCAGACGGTGAGCTGGGGGATGAATTCGCTACCACAGAGAAGTCAGGAGGGGGCTGCGGCGTTCAGTTCGCGCCGAAGCGGCGAAGCACTCACCGAGCAGTTTGCGCCGGAATCGCGGGTTCCGGGTGGATTACCGGCCAACCGTCTCTAGCACTGTTTTCGGTCTTCCCAGGGTCTCTGGCAGGCTGCAACCGGGGTTCTGTACGGTTGGGCGACGATACAGGCACTACGCATTCGCAAGCTAGACTGTGCGGCCAGTTCTCCGCGCTACTATGTGGGAAGGATGAAGTATCAACTCGTTATTCAGTTCCAAACAGCGAGCATGATGGATTTCGATAGACTCGTAGCGTTTGAAACCGCCTTGGCCGACGAATTGGTTGGAACCGATGTCGTCGACGGACACGACTTCGGTTCAGACGAGTTCAATATATTCATCTTGACGGATCGGCCAACTGCAACATTTGACCAAGCAATGAAGGCTGTCCAACGTGCAAGGCTGCCTCAGAGCGTCCGGGCTGCGTACCGGGATAGTACTGGAAAGGACTACGTGATTCTCTGGCCTGAGGACCTGGTAGAGTTCAGGATTGCCTAGCAACTCTTCCTGACGCGATTACTGTGCGCCTGAGCCTGGGAAGCGGTTATGTCCGGATAGGCGACGACACGGCCAAATCTGGGCGAGACCCAGCTGAATCGCGCTCAAAAGGCGCGGGCCTGATCGCAACAAATGGCTTTCGAATGGGAATTCTTGACGACCGTAAAGGCTCTCACCATCAACTTGAGCGGGAGACCCTTACGCCGCACGGGATTCGCCCACGGCGATCACGCCGCAAGTTGTTTGCCCATCGCATCGTCGCGGAATGCACTTGACTGTGCACCGGTGGTCTGCCATACTGCACCGGCAATGGCGAACGGCCTCTCTTCCCGCTCGCGCAAGGTTTCTTTGTTTCCGCGGCTCCACAACAGGGGCAACCCTCGAACTTACCCGTGAGAGCCGGAATTTAGCGTACGGGGAACTCTCCCGGAGTTTCTTCGTCCGAATCTCCGGGCCGGTTCAGGCCAGCTTTCCATGAACTCAGGGGGGTATCAAAATGGCGACAATTCCTTTGGCTATTACGGCAGTCCGCTCGGCGGACCTGCGCCTGCAAGTGATTACCGGCGCGATGCAGACGCGTTGGAAAACCTCCGCACAAGAGAATGCGGGCTGGACGCCCTGGCAGGCCTTTCCAACCGACGGTCTCCCCGCAGCAATCCTCAACAATCCCAACACACCCATTAACAGCATCGCAGCGGCGCAACTGCCGACGGCCGGAGGGTCTAAACCGAACATGGGCAGGATCCAGGTCTTTGCCTGTGCCCACGATGCAGACTTGCTCTTTCCTCCCTTGCCGGGTTTTTACTCGACGATGAAATCTTCTGAGGAGCCGGATGCCCCATGGCTTCCCTGGACCGATTTCCCTTTACCCCCTGACATTCCATTGCCAAATTTGATTATCTCTGCCAATAACGTCGCAGTCACTCCGCTTGCCGATGGCCGGCTCCAGCTATGGCTTAGCGTTGAAAACGTGCGCCCCCACGGGAGCGAGAATACCTATCTATCTTCCTGTGTTCAGACGGCAGCGACCTGGGACGCTCCGTTTGGGTCGTGGGAGACCTTCGATTTGACAAGTAATGTGCCCGGGCAGCCGGTACCGTTCGCATTTATCAATCCCGTTGCTGGAAGAATGCCTCCTCAAGTGTGGGTCTCTCCGACGAACCCGATGGTGACGTCGGTACAAAGTGGTGCGGTCAACCCTGCTGATCCACTCTCCGGCTGGGGTCCCTGGAACAAATCTCCGATTCCGTTCACGCCGCCGAATCCGACTGCTCATCCCATCCCGGTGTACGCAACCGAGGACGGCCAGGGGCGCGTTTATCTTTGGGTGACGTGGGGAAGCGGTCAGACTCTTGGCGCTGGAGAGAACTGGGCAGTCTCCTACAGCAGCCCAAACGACGCCACTTCGTGGAGTCCGCTCGCGACATTTCCAACGCCGGAGATGAGTCTGACTGACCAGGATGGATTGCCCCACAATGTGATCAGCGCAGCACCGCTGCCGTCGGGACTGTTGCAGGTGTTCTATCTGGGTGTTTCGGGAACCGTTCATACCTGCTGGCAGCAATCGAGCCAGAACCCCAACTCGTGGACACCCTGGCAGAACTTCTAGCGGCATGCTTCCAGGTTACGGGGAGAATGCACCCCTAATGATCCCCGCTTTGTCTCTCGACGTTCGAACCAACAGGCGGGTACCCCGGGATATACCGCTGACCAAAATGCCAGAGAAGACAGGCAGCGTCTGGAACTTCGATGCAGACCGCGTTTCATGGCCCTACGTGCTGATCATCCCGAGACATGGTATCGGGAATGGTTGGAGTCTTTGCCGGTGACTTCATTCGCTGGGGCGGAATATTTCTATAAACGACGTTCATATTTGGATTCTTGATCAGCGATAGTCGTAGATTCTTTCGCGAAAGGCGGTTCTGGCAGCTGACAGCGTCCCTGCTCGCCGCGCATCAACGAACGGAGGCTGCTCGGGTTCAACGTCATGTTCTTTGAACTTCCGCCATTTTATTTGTTACGAAATCTTCTTCTCCGCAAGATCGCGAGCGAGTGACCGGCTAACCGGACAGAACTCGAAAATGGCGTATTGTCCGGATTGGCAGCATTCGACCGCAATCCAGCTAACGGACTCGCCAAGGGGCAACTGTTGCCCGATCTTTATCTGGCGCGGATCTCCTGGCTCTGTTCATGCAAGAGAAAGCTCAAGCACTGCGGTCCATGTTACGGAGATAACACTTATGTCGTCTTCTTGGCCATAGCGCTGGGCAGCACTGGCAACCTCGGCTGCAGTCGTCGCGGTGCGCAGAAGCTCATGAACACGATCGAAGCCGAACAGATTTCCTTTGGTGTCCGTGGCCTCCACAATCCCATCTGACATCAGCACGAGCCTGTCGCCATCCTTCAGTTGGAAGTGCATGACGGAAAACTCTGCGCCTTCGATCATGCCCAGGGGCAGAGCACCTTCCATCGCCATCGGCTCCCCATTCCGGTACGGAGGCAGGTGCCCGGCATTGGCCAGCGTCGCGTTGCCATCCTTTGTAATGCGGAGTGCGACACACGTGGCTCTGGCGTCGCCACGTCCCATCAGCCGCTGATTCAAAGCCTGCAGCACACCCACCGGATCGTCAGTCCAGTCCGAGGTGCTGCGGATCGCACCCACCAGCAGCGCCACCAGCATTCCTGCCTGCAAGCCTTTGCCCGTTACGTCGCCTGCCACAATAAGCAAGCTGCCATCGGTCTTGTGGGGAATGATCTGGAAGAAGTCGCCGCCTACTTCCCGCGCCGGCCTGTACTCGCTTTCTACCGTGAATCCCGGGACAGCTTCAATCTGCTCGGGGAGGATGACCTTCTGGACTTCACGCGCAGCGGCCATTTCGCCTTCCAGCACCGCCTGCTGGCGGCTGGTACGGGCGGACCGCATAACAATGATGATGGCCAATGAAAAATAGAAAATCAGAATGCCCAGGTCCCCAAGTCCAACAGTGAGCATTCCGAGAGGAATTCCGAAGACGAGTTGCTCGGAATGGAGGGCGGCGTTACGCAACGGAGGGATTTGCTGAAGCAGCCGCGCGCCAATGAAACCATAGACCCCCAGGGAGTAGAAAAAGAACGGTAGAAGCAGAATTCCAGCTTCGCGATCGCCGCGGCGCAGTTGCCTGAAAAGCAGGATCGGAAGAATGACTGCGAAGACAATTGCAATGGGGATCACTTCGATGACCGCAAAGGAATACGGCAGTGCGCCATACAGATATGCAACTTCAAAGGTGTAGGCAATGAAACAGCAACCACTGGTGCCCAGCAACAGAAGCCATCCGAACGGCTCGCGCAGAAAGGCCCGGACCATGAGGATCATGGCCAGATTTGTTGCGAACCGGAGAATCTCGTAGGAAATGAACAAGTTCGCCGGAAGGTTGCGGATGATTGAAATCACTAGCAGTGGCAGAATGGCCGCGTTGAGCATACCCAGGGCGAAGATCCAAAGATACTCCCTTCGCTCTCGTTGGCTGAGGAACAGTGCGAGCGCCACCACGCCAACCCCCAGCGAAAGCAGGTTGGCAAGGATGGGAACGGCGTTCTCGCCGATCATGCTGAGCGAGTTCCTGTCTTTGAGCGCGCTCTCCTCTCCCAGCATGAGCGTCGGGCCCCTAAATCCGGGAGTGGCACTTGTCCACGTGGTGAGCGGAGCGCGAATTCGAATGGCAATGACGAGTATGCCGGTGCGGAGTTGTTCTTCCGGGATGCGCGCAATAAGCCGGGCATCCCGGGTGTAGGCGACGTAGGGTTCTACCTGGCCGGATGCGATGAGCTTCTGGCCGTTGACGTAAACCTCAAAGGCGCGGGAGATGTCGTAGGCCTGCAATGCCAGGTCAGTCTGTCCTGGGTTGACTTTGACCCGGATACGCCGCCAGACAATCGGCGATTGGCTGCGGGGGAAATATTCTCGGAGCCGGGTTTTCGAATTCACCGGAAGCCACTTCGAGTCGTCGAAATCCGGTCCTTTATATGCAGAGTCGTCTCCGTCCTGCGCCAGACCGGCGGCCCCGATACGAACCGGTTCACGGAGGCCGGTGGCGTCGAAGGGCTGAACCGCTGAAGCAGCGGATCGGGATGCGGTCTGTGCCTTCAAGGCCGTAGCGGTGCAGAGCAGACTCAGGCACAGAGATAGCACGGAAAAGCAGGGTGGTGACCTGCGGTTGCGCAAAGTCAGGGATTTCACGCGACCTCCTGAGGATTGCGTATTACCGTAGCACCCCCGCTGCGACACATGCCAGATCAAGTTCTCAGACGAGGCCGAACCTAATTCCGGTTGAATGGCCGGTAATCCGGAATCAACCCGCCTGGGCCAGAGTAATGTCCGGATAGGCGACAAGAACGAAGCCGCTGGCGCGGCGGACGCTGCGGCGTGGGCCTCCGAGTAGTTTCGAGCCGGTGTAAGGTGTGGGTCACAGGAGGTGCTTGTGACCCATTTACGCAAGATCATGCTGGAAGAACTCCAGCGCCGTAACTACTCCGAGACCACGATCCGCCACTACATCCGTTGGGTGGAGGATTTCGCCCGCTTCTTCAACAGGCCGCCGGACCAGCTTGGCCTGGAGCATCTTCGCACCTATCAGGCTTACCTGTTGCGGATAACCGCGCTCGAGAAGGGCCGTTTGGGGTTCATGGTCTCCCACCCATTCGCAGAAAAACGCGAATGGATGGGGCACCCAGAGTTTGTGGCGGGTTAACGGTGGGCGGGTTCCAGTTTTTGGACTGGCTCACAGGGGCTGAAGCACGTAGCCTTCAAGGAGAACCCAGTTTTTGGACGGGCTCCTGGAGAATGTCCATGCGGTCGAGGGAGCAGGCCCTGAATGAGCCGCGGCTTCACTCGTATTCTGCCACTGCCAAGAAGACCAATTTGAAGGGCTCAACCTGAAACTGGATATAAGCTCCGGACTTTTCAAAACTCACCGGCTTTTGCTCGGGCAGTTGCAGAACCCGTCGCACTTTGCGGCCAGATGGCGGAAGAACCCGAACGGCAGCGCTTGCCGGGATGGTGGGCACATGCTCCTGTAGATTGATGAGTCCTATCAGCAGCCGATGATGTTCCGGTTGATCGAAGACGGTCACCTCGACGACGCGATTGGTTTCTGCCTCGAAACGATAGGGTCCCGGCAGTGCATTGCGAAGAAGGTGTTTCACCAGGTTGTGGCCTACGGGTTCGGTGAGCGCTTCGAGGCGGCCAGCGATCCAGATGGCTTTCCCTTTGCCAAACGAATTCACAACAATACCGGGATCGGTACCTGGCTTTGCGGCAGGAGGATTGCTCCAGATCTGCGCAAAGTGCGCTCCGATGGAGTATCCCGCGTTCGGAGCCACGAATGGCAAGGTCGCCGTGGCCAGGACCTGAGCGCCCGGCTGACTCTGCGTTCGGACCATCGACCACGGGAGCGTTATATTCTCCTGCGGCCAGATGACCTTGGCAATTTCGGGGCTGGCGGGGGAGAGAAAGGTGACCGACTCGCCAAATCCCCCCAGGTAGCGCACGCCCAGGACATCCTCAAGCAGGAAGCGGGGATCGCCCAGTTCCGGGGCGCTCAGAGAAGAGGGCCCACTGGCGTAGAGGACGCCTCCATTGCGCACAAATTCGCGAAAGCGATTCGCCTGCTCCTCGGTCATCTCGAGCACGTTGGGCAGAAAGACGGCGCGGAAGCGGCTCAACCGATCGAGCGTGATATTCGTCACCACGCCGTAAGGGATGTGCCCCTCACGCAGGATGCGTGCAGCGCCAATCACTGCATCGAGGTGTGGCAAATTTACTTTGGCGGCAGGCGCCGCCGGTATACCCAGATTGCGCGGGCCGGAGTGGCTGGAGGCGAGGTTCGGCGAAAGCACAGAGGCCGGCACTCCGTTCAGATCGGGGTCGTACATGGACGTTTTGTCGTAATAAATAGCGACATCGGCCTGCAACTCGCCGCCGAGGAAGGGCTCATAGGCATCATGCCGCGCATTGACATGGGAGACAAATTCGTAGAACTGCCGATTCAGCGTCCCCATCGGCTTGATGGCGTCGATCAGCATAAAGGCCGCCGAGTGCAGGGCAGGAACCATGGTCTCCAGCACCAGTTCCTCGAAGGGCTTAGTGTTCTCGAAATCGATCAGGCTGGGGCTGGCGCGCGAGGTCATCACTTCGAAAGGCTGGCTAAGGGTTAGTCCCGCATAGGCCTTGCAGACGAGGGAACTCTCGGTGGGGCCTCCATAGAAGTCTCCGCCACAGAAGTCGGAAGCTCTTCCCTGCTCGAGAGAGGTTCCCTGCTGCCAGGGGGCGAAGATCGACGCGAAATTGAAGTAGACGGTAATGGGGCGGGTCTTTTTCGCGGTCTGCCGCACCGTCATCATGAACTCTTCCAGCCACTGCTGGCGCGATCGCTGAAAAGTGCGCCAGACCGGTTCCTTCCAATCGACAATCCGCGGCAACTCATGGTTTTGTTCGCGCCAGAAGCGAGCAGAGCAATGAGGACAATAACAGACCGTTGGCCAGAAGGGCTGGTCCAAGAAGATGCACTCGAAGTCATAATTGGCCACCAGCTCCTGCACACAGGCAAAGGCAAAGTCGCGATAGGGAGAATTGGGGCAGACCATGCCTGTGCGGCTGAAGAGCTCTGAGTCGTAACCATCTTCGGGGAGGATTCGCCAATCCGGATGTGTCTGATAGGCCCAGTCATCGAAGATCAGGCTGTAGTAGGCCACACGATGCAGGCCATGGCGCCGGCATTCCTCCATCACCTCGCCAAAATAATCACGGCCGTTCATGCCTCTGTGCATCTGCCCCAGCCTGGTGCGCCACAGGCATAGGCCTACGTGAGAATTTGCGTATTGTTCAAGTGATTGAAAACCCGCTTTGGCAATGGCCGACACATACTCCGCGGCATTGAACTCGCTGAGCAGGTGGTCCCAGTCGGGCACATGGGTATCAATCAGGAGCCGGCGGTAGGTTTGCGAAGGCCACGCCGTCTTGCGCTCAGGGATATTGGCGAAGCCCTCCGGTGTTCCGATCTCCAGTGCGTCAGGCCCGAGGTCCGTTGCCGGCTTTTGGGCCGCGAAGGCCGTTGTGCCGGCGAGCGACCCCATCATTCCCAATCCGACGACCTTGTGAAATCTTCTCCTGTCCATCTTGCTTTATGCTCCTTCTCCCTCAAATGCACTCGATGGATTTTGGATTGACCCCTGCAAAACGAGAGTGAAACTCTTCTGCCACATTCATCGCTTAAGCGCTTGTATTCCGTTGTGCTACCGCTATTAAATCATCACGTAACGCTGCAGGGCCCGATTTAATGGCGCATTCACTCAAGGACGGATGAGTGCCATTCAGCTGCTCGCAGCAGGTGATCTTTGACCCCTGGAGCAGCCAGATCATGAAGCAAGTCGGATTGCGCGCAACTGTAAGAAAAAAAACGACAAATGCCGCCCGTATGTTACCCTGCGAAGAATCTGAGGTTCACATGCGCAAGCTCGATGTTTCGCTCTTTGGGGCGGTTGCGGCCCCTTTGCATTCCGCGGTCCTTACTGCGTTGCTCGTTTCCACAGCCCTTCCGCTCATGGCTCAGGAGAAGCCAATCCCGGCCGAGCTTGCATTCCTGAACAAGATAGGCAAGCCGTACCGCATCACCTACGAGCCCTGGACCGAATTGCAGATTCCGGAGGGAGGTCGGGGAGAAGGCGGGGTTGGCAAGATAGCGCGCGGAAAGCATTGGCAGTTTCCCGTCATCATTTCCGGCGCCGAGACGCCCGAAGCCGTTTGGGCCATTGTCAAGCCGGCCTTCCTCGCCAACGGATGGACCGCAGTGCATGAGTGGTCGGCGGGAGGAATCGAGTTGTTTCTTCACTACCAGAAGGACGGGGTAGAGGCATGGGCAGAAGCCGACCCCAGTCCGGAACGCGCATCCGTGGACATCGTTGAGATTGCGCCAATCCCCTTCACGTTCACACTCACACCACCCTCCGCAACGCCCGAGCCGGTTGACCCCAACAAAGGCGATTTTCCCTGGCTTGGTCCCTTGCCTGGGTGGCAGTTCCGCAGCAGCGTCGCCGATACCGATCCTTTCCGGGTCTCCATCACTGGCGCCGCCGAACTCGAACTCGTGGCCCCGTCGTCGATCATCAAAACCTACCGTCAGCCCCCGGATGGAATGTCCGACAGCCTCTTTCACGCCGCTTATCACGATGCCCTCATCAAGGCCGGCTGGACGATCCTGTATGACCGGCAGAACGTTTCCCTGACCGCCCACTACACTCAGAACGGCCGCAACCTGTGGGCCACCCTGTATCACGGCGAATTCAATGAGATCCGCATAGCCGACGCGGGCGCCGCGAACAAAGACATGAGCAGCGATCTGCAGTCCAACTGCCACGTGGCCATCTACGGCGTGCTCTTCGACTTCAACAAATCGACGCTTCAGCCTGCCAGCGACCCTGTCTTGCAGCAGATTCTGGATCTGTTGAAGAAAAATTCCACGCAGAAGATCGAGATCCAGGGACACACGGACAAAGTGGGCGGCGATGCCTACAATCAAACGCTCTCTGAAGCGCGCGCCAAGGCGATCGTTGCCTGGCTCACGCAGCATGGAATCGCCGGCGACCGGCTTACGGCCAAAGGGTTTGGCAAGACCAAGCCGGTGGCAGATAACGCAACCGACACGGGCAGAGCAAAGAATCGCCGCGTGGAGATTGCCGACCCGAATTGTGCGGCATCTGCGAAGTAGCTACAAGCCGCACCCTTCCCTTGTTCTTGAGGCGGCTTTCGGCACGAGTGAACTCATGCCCTGACACAAAGCGGATTCCTGAAACATGCCTCAGTACAAACGGAAGTTGACCTCGACGCTGATGATGGAGGCTACGGGGCGGCCGTCTTTCAGGGCGGGCTTGAAGCGGTACTTCTGGACGGCTTCGAGCGCCTTTTCATCGAGGCCCATGCCGAGTGAGCGAGTGACGCGGGGATTTTGCGGGTAGCCGTGGGCGTCGACAATGATGGTGATCATGCAGACTCCCTGGTACTTTTCGCGGCGGGCTTCGTCGGAGAATTCGGCTTCAGGAGTGACGATGGGAACGGGATTGGAGACGCCTCCCCTGCCGGGGGTGTAGATGGAGTTGCCGAAGCCGGGATTGTTGCCGGGGCCGTAGCCGGGGCCTTTACCTGGACCGTCGCCGCCGTCGGAACCGGTGCCGATGCCGGAGCGCGTGCCGGGACCGTTGGAGGCGAGGCGGACGTTGGGCGAGCTGTGGACGCCGATGGTGGGGAGGGTGGGGTTGTCGGGCAGCTTGATTTCGAGCGGGACGGCGATGGCGGGATCGATGGGGAGGGTGGGGTTCTGGAGGACGGGAAGCTGGGGAGGAACGATGGGCATGTCCGCGCGGCGGGGCAGGCGGCCGGCGATGGGGTCGGTCAGATCGTTGGAGCCGCCGCCGTTGCTGCCTCCCGCGGGGCGCGGGCTGGAGGGGGCAAAGAGGGTGAAGTCTTTGAGATGGATGTTGCCGCTGATGGGCGATGGGGGAAAGTGGTTGATGGTGGAGCGCAGGCCGAGCAGGATGATGAGTGCGAGGACACCGCCGTTCATGATGGTTGCGGTGCCGATGGCCCAGGGATTGGTCTTGACGGCCATGCGGTCGGGAGCGGGGATGGGGGTTGAGGTCAATTCGAGGGGCGGAAGCCGCTGCGGGAAGAGGGCGTCGCGGAGGTTGTCGCAAAGTGTGGCCCAGATGGGCTTTTCTTCGAAGGCGGATTCGAGGAAGTGGCTGGCTGGATCGCCGGCCGAGGGGCGCGGCGGAGGCACAGGCTCGTGGTGCATGGAACCTCATTTCCCAGCCCGGATGGGGCTGCGATGAGAAATGCGAACGCCTGGCCAGGCATCGATACACGATAGACGGGGCGGGCGGGGAGTGGTTATCGGTGTTGGGCGGAGTTTGTGCGGGCGGGCCCTGTTTTGCGCACCGGGGGAGAGACTGGCTCCGGTGAGCTATAGTGGCTGGGTAATCGAAGGCGTCTCTGTTCACCACAAGTTCTTGCGCCGCAAGACTCGTGGACGGGTTGCGGCTGCGGGTGGCCGTTGCGGTCCGGTTGGCCGCGGAGGCCGGGCGGGCCGCCACCCTGGTGGTGGAGGCGGCAGGAAAGTGAGGAACGGATGAATGAATTGAGCACGAGTTCTAGACGGGAGTTTCTGAGGAATTCTTCGCTGGGCGCGGCAGGGATGCTGCTGCCGGCAAATCTTGCAAGGCAGGCTGTGGCGGAGGGTCCAGCTCCGTTCAGAGCGAAGGTGAGCGCGCATATCTGGGTGTATGCGAGCGCTTTTCCGCCCAACTGGGATGCGACTCCGGTGTTGGAGAAGGCCTTCAGCGATCTGCATACGGGAGGACTGGACGGGGTTGAACTGATGGAGGTGGTTCTGCGCCATGACGATGCGGTGGAACACCTGAGCCGGCTGGAGAAACAATATAACCTGCCGGTGACCGGGGCTTCGTACGGCGCGGCGATGTGGGACGCAGGGAAGCATGCGGAGATATTGGCCGATGTGACCCTGGTGGTGAAGCGGCTGGGGCAGCTGGGCGGGGAGACGCTGGGCATCTCAGTGGGCGATGCGGGCAGGACAAAGACGGAGGCGGAACTGGATGCGCAGGCCGCATTGCTACGAAAGATCCAGGCGGTGTGCAGCGATTCCGGGTTGGTTGCCAACCTGCATAACCACACCTACGAAGTGAGAGACGGGCTGCACGACCTGAAGGGGACACTGGCGCGGATTCCCGACATCAAGCTGGGGCCGGACCTGAACTGGCTGGTGAGGGGCGGGGTGGATCCCGTTTGGTTCATCAAGACGTACGGGCGGCAGATGGTGTACATGCACATTCGCGATCAATACCAGGACGGGACCTGGACCGAGTATGTGGGGCAGGGAGTGACGGACTTTCCGGCGATTGCGGAGGCGTTGCGGGGCGTGAACTTCAGGGGCAGGGCCGCGATTGAGCTGGCCTTCCCGGCGAATTTTACGCCGAAGTATCCATTGGCCGAGGACTGGAAGCGAAGCAGGGAATATGTGAGGACCGTCTTCGGGTGGTGAGGGCGGCCGGGGCTGCGTGGGGATTGGCGCGGATTATCCGCGGAGGCCGGCGAGGCTCATGAGGCGGCTGGTTTCGCGGTAGGCCTCTTCGACCCATTCGACGATGCGCGCGGGATCGGGCGAGTATTCCAACTCGATGGAGATGACGCCGTCGATGGGGAGTTCCTTGATGGCCTGCAGATAGGGGCCGAACTTCACGATGCCGCGGCCGGGCGGCAGATCGCCGTGGACTTTGCCGTCGCAGTCGCTGATGTGCACGTGGATGGCTTTGCCCCTGAGGCGCGCGATGGAGTCAGGGCCGCTGTCAGAGAGGACGCAGTGGCTGATGTCGATGTTGGCGCGGACGCGGGGATGGGCGCACTCGTCGACGAAGCGGACCATTGCATCGACACTGTTGAGCAGGCTCATGCGGAAGGGCTCGAGCTCGAGCGCGATGTCGAGGTTGCGGGCATCGGCGTAGTCGCCGAGGATGCGGCAGGTTTCGAGGGCCCATTGCCACTGGTCGGCGGGAGAGATGACTTCGCGCTGCCAGAGATACTCGCCCAGGACAACGAGGACGTTGCGGGCGCCGAACTCGGCGCCGAGATCGATGAAGCGCTTGCAGCGGGTGACGTGGAAATCGCGCACGGGCTGGTTGAAGTCGATGAGGCCGGTGGCGACGACGGGCAGCGAGACGATGGGAAGGGCGGCTTTTTCGCAGGTGGACGCGATGATGCGCTTTTCCTCAGGCGAGATGGTTATGGCTTCAGTGAAGATGTCGACGCAGTCAAAGCCGATGCGGGCGATGTGGCGGAGGCCGGTGGCGGTATCCATGCCCAACTGGGCGAAGGCGCTGTTGATGATGCCGAGCTTCATGATTCACCTCGTGTGGAATCGGCTTCAACGATTTCCCGTGGAGAGACCATGCGGTGCTCCGCGGCACTGAGGGCGGCTGCCTGGACCAGAGCGATGGTTTGCAGGTTGTCGCGGCCGGCGATGGCAGGTGGCCGGCCGGTTTCAAGAGCGATGAGCAACTGGCTCATGGTTGCGCCAAAAGCGTCAGGGAACCAGCTTTGCGCTGGATGGAAGATGTGAAAGGCGGTGTCGCCTTTGCGGGCGTAGCGCATGGTGGAGGGAGTGGTGAACGGGTCCTTGCACCAGCCGATGTTGCCAATGGCGATGCCTTCAAGGCCTTCAATGCGCCACTCGATGCGGATGTCAGAGGGGCACCCTTCCTTGACGGGACCGGCCCAGACGTCGTCGACGATCACGCAACGGAGACCGCTTTCATATTCGAGAATCGTGGTGCAGATTCCGTCGGTATGGGGAAAGGTTGTGCGGGGATCGGGGCGGGTGCTGGTGAATACGCGCTCGGGGTCGCCGAACCAGTAGCGCATGCAATCCAGATGGTGAATGGACATGATCCAGAGCGAGGCGGAGCCGATTTCGGCTTGCCACGGCTGCCAGTGGGGGACGGCGCGCATATCGATGGAGGCAAAGACGGGAGTGCCGAAATAACTTTCCTGGAGCAGGGCATGGGCGGCGTAAACGGAGGGATCGTAACGCATGTTCTGATTGACCGTGAGCACGATTCCGGCCTGTTCGCAGGAACGAACCAGATTTGCGGCTTCGCGGTAGCTGAGGGCGAGAGGCTTCTGAGCCAAGATCCCTTTGACGGTGGCTCGCACGCAGGCGGCGCGAATCAGTTCGGGCTGATGCTGCGGAGGAACTGCGATGTCGAGGACTTCGATGGTTGCATCGTCAAGCAGTTCTTCGTAGCCGGAACAGACGCGGGGAATGGAGTGACGAGCCGCCACCTGGGCTGCCTTCTCCCGGCTGCGAGATGCGATGGCGACGGTGTTGAGTCCGGCGCGCCGATAGCTGACGAGATGGCAGTCGTTGACGATGAATCCGCTGCCGAGAATGCCGATGCGGCGGTCCCTGCTTTGGGGAACGGGCGGGGAATAGCGTGACAGATCGTCGACCATGGCCCAGGCGGCTCCTCTTGCTGATCCTGGAAAGGCGGTTGAGTTACTGTTTGCCTTGCAATTCGTCGGCTAGCGCGCCGACGTTGTAGAGCTTGCGGAGGGCTTCGATCATGCCGGCGGAGTGGACGGCTACACAGCGGTTTTTGGCGCCGTCGTAGACGAAGTCGCCGGCCATGGACTCGATGTTGCCGTCGAAGACGAGGCCGACCAGTTCGCCGTCGCGGTTGACGACGGGAGAGCCGGAGTTGCCGCCGATGATGTCGCCGGTGGTGACGAAGTCGAGGGGGGTAGAGAGTTCGAGCTTGTCGCGGCCGACGGCCTCTTTGGGCGTGAGGTTGAAGGGAGGCTGGTTGCTGAAGCTCGCGGCGCGGTCGTAGAGGCCGTAGAAGGTGGTGAAGGGCGGGGCGATGGTGCCGTTGTAGGGGTAGCCGGTGACGGTGCCATAGCTGAGGCGGAGGGTGAAGGTAGCGTCGGGATAAGCGTCTTTTCCGTAGACGAGGAAGCGGGCTTTGCCGAGCTCTTCACCTTCTTTTGTGAGGACGCTGCCGAACTGGTCGCGGAGGCGGCGGTTGGTTTCGCGGACCAGCGGGTCGACGCGGCGGGCGGCGACGATCATAGGATCGGTGGAGGCGGCTACGGCGGCCTCGCCGCCATCGAGGAGCGCCTTGCGGACGGCGGGATCGGCGAGCTTGGTGCCGTCGATGAGGGCGTTGACGGCCTGGTCGATGGAGCCGCCCTGAAGGACGGCCTGAACGTAGGCGTCGTTGGCGCCGAGCTTCTCTTCACCGAGCTGGAGTGCTGTGGTCATGTAGAGCTTCTCGGTGGAGACGTCGACGGGAGCGGGCGAGAGGAGCTGGAATTTGACGGTGTCAAGCGATGCCTCGTGGAACTGGGGAAGGCGCTCGCCGTCGGGCTTCTTGACTTCGGCGACGTACTGGACGATGTTGAGCGCCATGCCGAAGAGGCGGCTGTCAGTGCGGCGGAAGATCTGGCCCTTGATCTCCGGCTTGATTTGCTCCTCGATCCGGGCGATGGTGTCCCAGGCGTCGCCGTAGGCCTTTTGCCACTCGGGATTGGCGGCGACCTTGGCGCGGAAGTCGGCTTCCTCGGCCTGCTTTTTGGCGAGGATGGCGGGGTCGGCGAGGGCGTCCTTGCGGCCGATGTAGACTTTGAGCGAGTTTTGCAGGCTGAAGATGGTGCTGCCGACGAGGCGGGCCTGTTCGGGGCCCTGGGCGGCGAAGGCCTGGGCGGCGGCGGTGCGGCGCTGCAGGTACTCGGTGACGGCGGGGCCAACGATGTCGCGCTGGATGAGCAGCTCGGAAACGGTATCGTCGCGCTCGGTGGATCCGGGGTGGCCGGAGATGAAGGTCAACTCGCCGGGCGCTGCGCCTTTGGCGCTCCACTTGAGGAAGTTATCGGTGTGGAGGGGCTTGCCGTTGTCGTAGACGCGGAAGAGGGCCATGTCGAGGTCGTAGCGCGGATAGGTGAAGTTATCGGGGTCGCCGCCGTAGAAGGCTGCCTGCTGCTCGGGCGCGAAGACCAGGCGGACGTCGGTGTAGGCCTTGTAGGTGTAGAGCCAGTACTCGCCGCCCTGGTAGAAGGAGACGACGTCGGAGCGCAGGCCAGTCTTGTCCTTGCTCGCTTTTTCGATGGAGGCGATCTCAGCGTCGCGGGCCTTGAGCGCCTGGGCGTCGTCAGCGATGCCTTTGACCGCGCCCTGGACGCGGGCGGTGACGTCTTCCATGCCGACGAGAACATTGATTTCAAGATCGGGAGACTTCATCTCCTGGTCCTCAGTGGCGGCGTAGAAGCCGTTGGCCAGGTAGTCGTGCTCGGCGGTGGAGTTTTTCTGCAACTGGCCGCGGGCGACGTGATGATTGGTGAGCAGCAGGCCGTTGGGACTGACAAAGGAGCCGGAGCCGCCGTCGTTGAGGCGGACGCTGGAGAGGCGGAGGTGGTCAAGCCATGCCTGGGTGGGGGTGAAGTTGTACTTGGCCTTGAGCTGCTTGAGGGGCGGGTTGTCGAAGGTCCACATGCCCTCTTCGGCGTGGAGGATGGGCGCGGCGGCCAGCAGGAGCGCGGTGGGGAGAAGAACGGCGGAGCGGAGACGGCGAGAGAACATTTGGGGCCTCGTGGGTTAGCGGGCTAGCGTTGTTAGCACGATAGCGAGTCAGCGAACGGACCACGCTTCGCATGGTCTGTTCTGTTGGCGAGTTAGCGGAGTTCGTGGCGGGGCGGCCATTGCTAACATCACTCCTTCACAACTACGGCAGCACCAGCACTTCTACGCCGCTGGGGGCGTCTTTCTGGTGGAAGATCTGTTCGGTGGCTTTCTGGAAGTCTTCAGGCTTGGCGAAGGGAATGTCGGTGAAGGTTTGCGGGTTGCGATCGGTGAGCGGAAACCAGGAACTCTGGACCTGAACCATGATGCAATGGCCGCGGCGGAAGGTGTGGAGAAGATCGGGCATGGTGAAGTTGAGGTCGGCTTCCTTGCCGGGCGTGAGCGGCTCGGGCTTCTCCCAACTGTTACGGAATTTGGCGCGGAAGGGTTCCCCGCGGAGGAGCTGCTGGTAGCCGCCCATGTGCAGCGGCGGGACGTCGGTTATGCGTTTGCCGGTGAGGGATTCGTCGGGGTCGGGGTAGTCCTCGGGGTAGACGTCGATGAGCTTGACGTCGAAGTCGGAGTCGGTGGCGGAGCTTGCGACTTTGAGTTTGGGCGAGATGGGGCCGGCGATGGTCACGTCCTCCTCGAGAGGATCTGTTTCATAGACGAGGACATCGGGGCGATAGCTCGCGAAGCGCTGGTCGTCGACCATGTAACGCTGAGGCACGGAATCGGTGGTGTAGCCGACAAAGGGGACAGGGTGGGCAGGGTCGCTGACGTACTCATCCTTGCTTGAGGATTCGGAGGGGGGGGCGAAGCTGAGCTTGCCGCCGGCATGAAAGTAGAGGGTCTTGGGTGAGGCGGCCTTGGGCGGCCAGGCGTCGAAGCTGCGCCAGACGTTGGTTCCGGTCTCGAAGACCACGGCCTTGGGCTGGGCAGCGCCTTTGTTTTTCAGGTAATGCTCGAAGAACGGGAACTGGATGCTGGCGCGGAAGTAAGCCGCAGTGTTGGAGTTGAATTGGACGTCGCCGAGATGGTTGCCGTCGCCGCGGGACCAGCCGCCGTGGACCCAGGGGCCTTCGACCAGGGTGGTGGGGGTTTCGGGGTTGAACTTGTTGATGGCGTAGAAGGTGCGGTAGGGGCCGGAAAGGTCTTCAGCATCGTACCAGCCGCCGACGACGAGCACGGCGCACTTGACGTTCTTCATGTGCTGGGAGAGGTCGCGGGCCTTCCAGTAAGTGTCGTATGTATCGTGCTTGAACTGGTCGTTGAAGAGCCAGTTGGAGCCTTTGAGATAGAGCTTGTTGAGGTTGGCGACGTTGCCGGCGTCGAGGAAGAAGCGGTAGTGGTCGGGAGTGCCATAGTCGAAGGGGATGGTCGGCTTGGGGGTTTGCGGTTCCTTTTGGGGAAAGAAGAACGGGGCGTAGAAGCCGAAGTTGGCGGCGAGCATGAAGGCTCCGCCGTGGTAACCGTCGTCGCCCTGGAAGAGGTTGGTCATGGGCGCCTGGGGACTGGCGGCGACGAGAGCGGGGTGGGAGTCGATGATGGAGGCCGAGGTGTAGAAGCCGGGATAGGAGATGCCCCAGATGCCGACTTTGCCGTTGTTGTTGGGGACGTTCTTGAGCAGGAAGTCGATGGTGTCGTAGGTGTCGGAGGCGTCGTCGACGTCCTGTGGGGATTTCTTGTCGTCGATGTGGGGACGCATCTCGATGAAGTCGCCTTCACTCATCCAGCGTCCGCGGACATCCTGGTAGACGAAGATGTAGCCGGCTTTTTCAAATTCGTCGGAGGGCCCGAGGCGTTGGGGATACTGGTCTTCGCCGTAGGGACCGACACTGTAAGGCGTGCGGTCCATGAGGAACGGGAAGGGACCGGCGGCGGTGTCCTTGGGGACATAGACGGCGGTGAACAGATGCTTGCCGTCGCGCATGGGGATGCGGAACTCGTACTTGGTGTAGTGAGCGCGGACGTAGTCCTCGACAGGCGGGGTGGGCATGGGCTGCTGGGCGCGGGCGGCTGGAACGGAGAAGACGAGGGCGGCGAAGACAGGCAGGGCGAGGCGGTGCAGATTGAGCATTGGGAGCAGAAATCTCCTGAACAACAAGGGTACTCCAAGGCAGGGAGAAGGGAGAAGGGAACAGGGAACAGGGAAAAGGGAAAAGGGAAAAGGGAATAAGGACTGAGGGGCCTGGTGGGGTGTCGATTTTCTTGTGCACGTGGCGGCGAGCGGCGTTACCCTTATTGCAACCACTTCAACCAGGCGCACGCGACCTCAAAACGGCGGGACTGCACCTGAATCTCAAAGAAAAAGAAGGAGACCCATGTCCAGCGAATTTCGCAATTTCCTAGCCCTCCCTTATGAAGAACTGGAAGAACTCAACTTGGCTGCGAAGGCCGAGCGCACCAGCCGCGTGCCGTTGAACGACATTCGCGAGAAGCGGCTGAAATACCTGACGGACGAGAAGCGGATCAAGGCCGTGACGGTTCTGTTCAGCGACCTTGAGGGCCGTCTGCACCTGCTGGACTACGACAAGAAGTTTCTGCTGGGCGCGTATGAGAACCTGACCTTCGACGGGTCGTCGATTCGCGGCTTCACGGCACAGAAGGAGAGCGATCTGCGGCTGGGGATCGACTGGAGCGCGTTTTACTGGGTTCCGGCGGACGTGTTCGGCAACGGCAAGGTGCTGGTGTTCGGCAACGTGATTGACAAGGACGGGACGCCGTACTCGGGCGATCTGCGGGGGGTGCTCAAGGGCTATAGCGACAAGCTGCACGCGGAGAAGGGCTACACGCTGAATGCAGCGACGGAGATTGAGGGGTTCCTGTTCGCCGGCAAGGACGCGGAGCGCCGCTATCATGAGACGCTGAAATTCGAGTTCATCAACACAGGCGGCTATTATCACGTGCTGCCGCTGGATCCGCTGCGGCAGTTCATCGACACCGCAGCGGAGGTGCAGCGGGCCATGGGCTTCCAGAACGAGAAGGACCATCCGGAGGTTGCGCCCAGCCAGTTCGAGATCAACTACGGCTACTCGGAGGTGGTGGCGGCGGCGGACCAGATTCAGCTCTACAAGCTGTTGACGCGGCAGATCGCCAACAACCTGGGCTACACGGCCAGCTTCCTGCCCAAGCCGGTGGTGGGCGTGAATGGCAGCGGCATGCATACCAACGTTTCGGTTTCGAGCGCCAAGACCAATCTGTTCTGGGACGAAAAGGGCGAGGAGCAGCTTTCGACGTTCGGCTGGAACTTCCTGGACCGGATTCTGACGCATGCGCTGGATCTTTGCCTGGTGTTCAACTCGAGCGTGAACGCTTACCGGCGGCTGGACCCGCACTTTGAAGCTCCCAACCAGATTCGCGCCTCGGCCACCGACCGCGGGGCGATGGTGCGGGTGCCGATCGGCAACCACCGGTCCATGAGAACGGAAGTGCGCGCCGTGGCGCCGGATGCGAATCCGTATCTTTCGCTCTACGGCATCTTCAAGACGGGCATCGATGGGTCGATCGACGGCGCGGAGGATTTGCGCGCGGGCGGACGGTACCTGCCGGACAACATCCAGAAGGCGATTGAGGACTTCAAGGCATCGAAGTGGATTGCGGAGATTCTGGGCGACGATGTGCAGGGGCGCTACGCGGATTTGAAGCAGGCCGCTGCGAATCGTTCGCCGCGAGAACTGGGGACGTTTGTGAAGGGCTCGGAGGTGCAGTACCACCACGAGGTTTATAACCAGTCGCTGTGGAATTTGTTCTAGGGCGAGGGGCAGTTGAGCCGGCTTGGATGGATGAGGCGGGCGAGAACGCAGGGGCGGTGCGGCCGAAAATGGCCCGCCGCCTTTGTATCATTGGGCAGTGAGAGTGCTATGCATCTGAAGCCCATCACGACTGACGCCGACCACGAGGCCGCCCTCAAGGAGATTGAACGCTTGTGGAATGCTAAGGAAGGAACTGCCGACGGAGACCGCGTGGAGGTTCTGACTAAGTTGGTCGAGGCCTATGAAGAGGCGCATTTTGGGCAAGAGGCGTAAGAATGTAAGCGCTCATCGTCTGTTCAGACGCCAGCTTTCTTTCATTGCCTGAATCTCGCGCTGGGCTTGGGCGCCGTCGATCAGCTCGCCGCGTTCGGCCTGCAAATAGCCTTCCTCGATATGAGCCGATAACGCCCGGCGTTCCTCTTCGGTCCAGCTTTCTTCGGCGTCCTGGGACTCAAGGGCACGGCGTAACACATCTTCTGCGTTTGCATAGCCGCCGCTGGAAAGGCGCTTGTTGATGAGCGTTTCAAGGTCGGGGGGGACGGTCAGTTGCATGGCCGGTTCTCCGTTCTCGCTTTTGTCGCGGCGTGGGCAGACTCGATCCTATGTCAGCCTTTCTTAGCCTGTCTCCCATCATAACCCCGAATTCGCAGCCTTGGGCCACCGGGCGTTCCACCCGCCCCTCATTGTTTCCTGATGGCTCCTTTATAGCGCATGTGTTACAAGCTATAGAACAGGGTTTTCAAGCGGAATGGGCTGGAGAGTGGAGCGGGAGATGGGGCGTAACGACCCCGAAGGACCGCAACCCAAGGCAACGCTCGAAGCTCTGAATCTGTGCCCAGGAAAGTCCCGGCCCATGAGCGCCAGTCAGCCAGTGGAGATGGATTCGCTGTTCGGAGACTATCCGCTCGACCAGGCCTTCGACGAGATGCGCGAAGGCAACGGGGAAGTGCGGGCGCAGTACCGTGCGCTGGCGGAGACACTGGCGGGGCTGCCGGCGGAGGAACTGCAACGGCGCAAGCAGTCGGCGGACCTGTCGTTTCTGACGCAGGGCATTACCTTTACCGTTTACGGGCGCGACGAGGGCACGGAGCGCATCTTTCCCTACGACCTGCTGCCCCGTCTGGTGACGGCGCCGGAGTGGGACCGGATCGAGCGCGGGCTTACGCAGAGGATCACGGCGCTGAACGAGTTTCTGCGCGATGTGTACTCCGACGCCAAGATCCTGAACGACCGCGTGGTGCCGCGCGAGCTGGTGTATAGCTGCAAGCACTACCGGCGGCAGATGCGCGGGCTGACAGTGCCGCGCAACGTGTACATCGCGGTGGTGGGCTCGGACCTACTGCGGCTGAACACGGGCGAGTTTGTGGTGCTGGAAGATAATCTGCGCGTGCCTTCGGGCGTGAGCTACATGCTCACCAATCGAAGGGTGATGAAGCGGACCTTTCCGCAGCTCTTCCACAGCTACGGCGTGCGGCCCATCGAGCATTATCCGCAACTGTTGCTGGGTACGCTCAGATCGCTGGCGCCGGAGGGACGTCCGGAGCCGAATATCGTGCTGCTGACGCCGGGGGTGTTCAACTCGGCGTACTTCGAACACACCTACCTGGCGCGGCAGATGGGCATCGACCTGGTGGAGGGCCGCGACCTAGTGACGCACGACAACATCGTCTACATGCGCACTACCGACGGGCTGAAGCGGGTGGACGTGATCTACCGGCGCGTGGACGACGACTTCAGCGATCCGCTGATCTTTCGCGGGGACTCGTCGCTGGGCAGCGCGGGGTTGTTCAATGCTTACCGGGCGGGCAACGTGACGGTGACCAACGCCTTTGGCACCGGCCTGGCCGACGACAAGGCGGTGTACGCGTATGTGCCTGACATCATCCGCTATTACCTGAACGAAGATGCAATTCTGCCGAATGTTAAGACCTTCCTGCTGAGTGAAGAGAAGCAGCGCCAGCACGTGATTGCCAACCTGGACAAACTGGTGGTGAAGGCGGTGGGCGAGAGCGGCGGATACGGGATGCTGATCGGACCGCAATCGACGGCGCGGCAGCGGGAGGAGTTTGCGCGGCAGATTGAGGCCAATCCGAGGAACTATATTGCCCAGCCCACGCTGGATTTTTCGCGCGCGCCGTGCCTCATCGGCAACCGGCTGGAGCCGCGCCACGTGGACCTGCGGCCTTACGTTTTGTTCGGCGACAAGGTAAACATCGTTCCGGGAGGATTGACGCGAGTGGCTCTGGAAAAAGGGTCCCTGGTGGTGAACTCCTCGCAAGGCGGGGGAAGCAAGGACACATGGGTTCTGGAATCGTAAGCAGGCATGGGGTTCGGGAGAGTACGACGATGCTATCGCGGGTGGGCGACAGCCTCTACTGGATGAGCCGCTATCTGGAGCGGGCTGAGAACACTGTGCGCCAGCTGGACGTGACCATGGGCCTGATGCTGGACACCAGCGACACCAGCGCGGAGAAGCGCTGGCAGCGCATGATGACGTCTCTGGGCAAGGTTTCGGAGATGGACTGGAACGGGGACATGGAGGCGATGGCCAGCAGGTTGGTTTTCGACAGCCTGAACCCGGCGTCGGTGACGTTCTGTGTGAGCGGGGCGCGGGAGAATGCTCGGCAGGTGCGCGAGGAGATTTCAAGCGAGCAGTGGCAGCGGCTGAACCGGCTCTTCCACCAGATGCACTCGCCGCATGCGCAGGGCCAGTTCAGCACCAGCATCAACGACTACCTGTCCTCGATCGTCGACGGCATCCACCTGTTCAAGGGGGTGAGCGATACCACCATGATTCACGGGCAGGGCTGGCAGTTTATCCGGCTGGGGCGCTACCTGGAACGGGCCTACGCGACGGCCACGCTGTTGGAGGTCTATCAGCCGGACCTTTTTCTGGAACAGGGAGAGGATCACTCCGGCTACCAGTACCTGGAGTTGGTGGGGCTGCTGCGCTGTTGCACTTCGTTTGAGGCGTACTGCCAGGTGTATACGGCGGACCTTTCTCCGGGGCGCATTCTGGAATTTCTGCTGCTGAACCGGGATTTTCCGCACGCCATCCGCTACTGCGTGGACGGCATCCGGCACGCCATCGAATCGATCCAGCGCACCGGCGGTCGGCGTCCACCGGACGAGTTGACGGCGGTGATCGGGAAGCTGCACGCACAGCTGGGCTATACCAACATTACCGAGATTCTAGCTGGCGACACGGCGGGCTTTCTGCACACCATCCGCGAGCAATCGATGCGGATCCACGAACTGATTTACCGGTATTACGTGCATTATTCGATTCAGTCGGCGCTGGCGATTTAGGGGCGAACAAGGAAGGGCATGAACTTTTATTCCATCCGGCATTTGACGCGGTTCCGCTACTCGCATCCGATCAGCGAGAGCATCATGGAGACGCGCATGAACCCGCGCTCGGACTTGAACCAGCACTGCCTGACGTTTTCGCTTTCGGTGAGCCCGCGCTGCCGCGTTTTCAGCTATCGCGACCACCAGGGCAACAACGTGCAGCACTTCGACATACCGGGCGAGCACAACCAGCTGGTGATTGTGGCCGAGTCGGTGGTGGAGCAGCAGGTGCTGCCGGATGTGCCGGCGTTTTTGTCGCCCGACGCGTGGGAGGCGCTGGACGACCTGATCGAGGCCGGCGACTACTGGGAGATGCTGCTGCCGAGCCAGTTTGCCGTGGAGACGCCGGCGCTGCTGCTGCTGGCCAAGCAGATGGAGGTTTCCCGCCGCGACGATCCGCTGATGCTGGTGCAGGAGCTGAACCAGCGGCTCTACGACTACTTCGACTACGAACCGCGGTCGACGCGCGTGGACTCGCCGATCGACGAAGCCATCGTGAGCGGCAAGGGGGTGTGCCAGGATTTTGCCCACACCATGATTGCGCTTCTGCGCCACGTGGGGATTCCGGCGCGCTACGTCTCCGGGTACCTCTACCGCAGCCGCGAGGACCACGACCGTTCGACGCCGGACGCCACACACGCCTGGGTGGATGTGCTGCTGCCGCACTTGGGGTGGGTGGGCTTCGATCCGACCAACAACCTGGTGGCGCACCATCGGCATATCCGCACCGCCGTTGGCCGGGATTACGCCGATGTGCCTCCCACGCACGGGATTTTCCGAGGCGATACCGACAGCGAGTTGTATGTGGCCGTGCATGTAGAGGCCAGCGCCGAAGCGCCGGCGCTGGACCGGAAGCTGCCGATTCCGGACGACTGGAGCGTTCTGGTGGAGCGGGCGCAGGAGCAGCCGAAGCCCGTTTTGCCGTTTGTCGATTTGCAGCAAATGCAACAGCAGCAATAGTTTCGCATGGCCGGGATGTAACCCCCGGGAGGGGCCATTGACGGCGGAGCGGTGAGATTCTTGTTGAATGTTTGTTCATTTTCGGACAATATAGGTTAACGTTTTTTCATTTTCGGACAGTAGCAGGATTCCGGGTCCGGCAGCCCCCACTGCTACCGCAGCGAGCCAGTCTTTTGGCAAGACGAATTGCTGAACCAAGCAGCGAAGCGTACGCAACGCCGAGTCTCCCCAGGGATGCCCGGTCGATTGTCCGGTTTCTTCAAACCACGCAATGCCGGAATCAACCCAAGCCACAAAAGCAATTTCAAACACCGCAAGGGAAGAACACTTTGGAGGTACAGCAGTGAGACATTCCACAAAGGGATGGATGCTTCTTTGTATCCTTTCCACGGCAGTCCCGATGAGCGCCCAGACGGCGACCACGTCGCTGCGCGGGGTGGTGCGAGACCCGAGCGGCGCGCTGGTGCCGGGGGCAAAGGTCACCTTGATGGACAAGTCCAATGACAAGGAAATGTCTGCGACTGCCAACAGCTCGGGCTTCTATTCGTTCCCGCAGATTCCGCCGGCGGCGTATTCCATCACGGTTGCGGCGATTGGTTTCGCAGAGCAGACCAAGACGGCCGAACTGCTGGTGAACCAGCCGGCTACGGTGGATTTTGTGCTCTCGGTCATGGCCAGCACAGTGACGGTGGACGTGAGCGCAACGGCGCAGACGCTGAATACGTCGGACGCGACGCTGGGCGATTCTGTGGGCAACGCGACCATCCAGGCGCTGCCGATGGAGGGGCGTGACCCGATCGCGCTGCTGACGCTACAGCCGGGCGTGCTGTACCTGGGCAATCCGAATGAAAACGACACGATGGATAGCCGTAGCGGCTCGGTGAACGGGGGACGCTCGGACCAGGGCAACATTACGCTGGACGGCATGGACGACAACGACGAGATCAACGGGACTGCGTTTACGGGAGTGCTGCGCTCGACACTGGACTCGACCGAGGAGTTTCGCGTGACCACCTCGAACGGAACGGCGGCTTCAGGGCGTAGCTCCGGGGCACAGGTTTCCCTGATCACGAAGGCCGGGACCAACACATTTCATGGCGCGGCGTATGAGTATTACCGGCCGACCAATACAGTTGCGAATGAGTGGTTCAATAAGAATACACAACTGCTTCTGGGGGAGCCGAACATCCCGCAGCACTATGTGCAGAACACGTTCGGCGCCGCGGTGGGCGGGCCGGTCAAGAAGGACAAGCTCTTCTTCTTCGCCAACTACGAGGGGCAGCGGAAGGCCATCGACGACATCGTGGATCAGATTGTGCCTGTACAGCAGTTCTACAGCGGTGGGCTTGGCTACCAGGACAGCGACAGCGTCACCCACTGGCTCACGAGCGCGCAGGTTGCGGCCATCGACTCGGACTGCCAGACCAACATTGCCTGCGGGCCGAATCCCAACGTACTGGCCTATTACCAGCCGCTGGCGACGGCGGGCATCTATGGCATTCTGAACACAGTGGGCGACGGGGTGAACAACGAGGGGTATGTGTTTGCCTCGCCTGCGCCGAGCACGCTGAACACCAGCATTGCGAAGATCGATTATGCGCTGACCGGAAAGCAGCAAATCTTCTTCCGCGGCAACCTGCAAAAGGACACGCAAGCCGGGGACGAAAACCTGCCCGGCCAACCTTCGTCTTACACACATCTGGACAACACGAAGGGTATCGCGGCCGGGCACACCTGGAATCCGACGGCGAACATTGTGAACGATCTGCGTTATGGGTTTATCCGTCAGGGCTACTCGACGCGCGGCATTGGGACCGGGACTGGCGATTGGGTATTCTTCCGGTTTCTTGCGCAGCCCCAGTCGGACTTCCTGAGCACCGTGGTGAATGTGCCGGTCGAAAATATTACTGACGATCTGACCTGGACCAAGGGGACGCACACATTGAATTTGGGCGGGAACTGGCGCGGGATTGAGAACAACCGCGGCACGGATGCGAACTCATACACCAACGCCAGCACCAACCCTTACTGGCTGTACGACGCTCCAAACGACCCTTCCTCGGTGTTTGCCCTGCCGGCGGTAGGAAGCGGTTTTGAAAACTCCTACGAGATCGCTTACGACTCGCTGGTGGGAACGGTGCCGTCGACCACGCAGGTGTATAACTACTCGGTGACCAGCACAACCAGCGGTTCAATTTTCCCCGACGGGGCCTTGATCAACCGTCATTTCAAAGCGAACGAATTTGAATATTACGTGCAGGATTCGTGGCGCGTCAAGCCGACTTTAACGGTCACGTTCGGCATTCGTCACTCGATTCTGCAGGCGCCGTACGAGTCGAAGGGCCAGCAGGTATCGCCGACGATTGACACCCACGCTTGGTTCCTGAGCCGCGCCGCTGCCGCTGCGGCGGGTAATCCGCAGACAGCTCCTTTTGTTATGCCGCTACAATTTGCGCCGAGCGGGAAGGCGAACCACATGCCGGGGTACTGGGCCAAGCAGAAGGCCAACATTGCACCGCGGCTTGCTTTGGTATATTCACCGGATTCACGCACCAGCATCCGTGCCGGGTTTGGCATGTACTACGACCACTTCGGCGAAGGCATCGTGAACTCGTTCGATCAGGAGGGTTCATTCGGCCTGAGCCAGGGGGTGACCAGCCCGGCCTCGTATTACACGGTGCAGAACGCGCCGCGGTTTACCGGGCCGCACGCGATTCCGGCGTTGTCCGGCTGTCCGAGCCCGGCGACCACCGTGACGTATCCATTCGAGCCGTCATCCAGTTCGAATGCGGCATCGACGGTGCTGAACTGCGGCCTGGCCATCACATGGGGCATCGACAACCATCTCAAGACGCCTTACTCTTACAGCCTGGATTTTTCGTTCCAGCACGAGTTGGGGAGTGGATTCGTATTCGAAGAGGCCTATGTGGGGCGGCTGGGACGCCACTTGATGCAGCAGCTCGACTTGGCCGAGCCTGCCAATTATGTAGATCCCAATGGCGGTGGGGACTATTTCACTGCAGCGGACGAGTTGTCGAAACTTACCGACCGGAATGGCGACAACCCCAACGCGTCGGTGCCGGCGATCAAGTTCTTTGAAGACGTGTTTGGGCAGGCGATCACACCCAATCCCGGACAGAGCGTAACGCAGAATATCTACACGAACTACTGGTCGTACTACCGCGACGGCTCGGGCGAGACTTCGGCAATTTATGACCTGGACCTGTATGGGAACAACGGACCGCAGTGGGACTTTTTCCAGAGCCAGTTCTCCTCGCTTTATGCGTGGTCGTCGATCGGAACCAGCTCCTATCACGCACTGCAGTTCACGCTGAGACACCCTTCGAGCCATGGCCTGACGACCGACGTCAGTTACACCTTTTCCAAGTCCATCGACATGGGATCGGGCGCAGAGCGGTCGAATGAGTTTTCGGCCGACTCCTTTGGCGGGGGCGGCATTCAGAACTCATGGAAGCCGAAGCTGAACAAGGGGCCGTCGGACTTCGACATCCGCAATCTGGTCACGGCGGACGCGGTCTTCGCGCTTCCGTTCGGGCGAGGCAGGACCTTCCTGGGCGGGGCAAACCGCCTGGCGGACGCGTTGATTGGCGGATGGCAGCTCTCGGGCCTGAGCCGCTGGGCGAGCCCGCTGCCATTCTCCGTCTCTGAGCCTGGCTGGTCAACGAACTGGCAGCTTGAGGGCAACGGAGTGGTGGCTTCTCCGCATACCGCTCCGGTGGTGGTGAAGAAACATATTGTGGACGGCGTGCCACAGGTGTTCGCGGGAAACTCGGCCACCACCATCAACAATGGCATTGCCTATGGGACGCCGATTCGGCTGCCTTATCCGGGCGAAGCGGGACAACGTAACAACTTCCGCGGCGACGGCTACCTGGACGTTGATTCATCTTTGTCAAAGACCTGGGACCTGCACGAAGACCTGAAGTTGAAGTTTGCCGCCGAGGTGTACAACATTGCTAACACGGTCCGCTTCGACGACAGCCCCCTTAATCTAACTGCGGGATTGACCAGCGGCACGTTTGGGGCCTACGGTGGCATGCTGTCGACCTACCGCAGGATGCAATTCGGGCTGCGGCTGGACTTCTGATCGGCGGTTGGGAACATGCAACGACACAACAGGCCGGAGCCATTGCTCCGGCCTGTTGTGTCTCATACGAGGGATGATGCTGGGGCTCGTGCGGGAACGCGGCGAACTTCAATCGTTCTTGCGCACTGCGGCGGCGATTCTTCTCAGGTCGGGGAGAACGCGGCCGAGGGCGATGGGGGCGGCGTCGCGGAGGCCGAGGGCGAAGTAGACATCGCGATAGTGCTTGTAGAGTTGCTCGTAGACGGCGGCGGATTGGGGGTCAGGGTTGACGGTGCGCAAGGGCAGGCAGACGGCGGCCTGGGCTTCCTCGATTGTCTTGTAGGCGCCGGCGGCTAGTAACGCGAAGATGCCGGAGCCGAGGCTGGTGGGGATGCCGGCGGGGACGAGGACGGGCTTGTTGAGGACGTTGGCGTAGACGCGGTTGAGCACCTCGCTCCGCTGCGGGATGCCGCCGGCGTTGATGACGCGATCAATTCTCACGTTATGTTCGGCCATGCGTTCGAGGATGATGCGGGTGTGGAAGGCGGTGCCTTCGATGGCGGCGAAGAGCTCGTCCTGCGCGGTGTGGACCAGGTTCCAGCCGAGGGTGACGCCGCCGAGTTCGGGATTGACGAGGACGGTGCGGTCGCCGTTGTCCCAACTGAGGCGCAAGAGGCCGGTCTGACCGGCTTTGTAGGCTTCAAGACCCTCGGAGAGCGCCGAGACGGTGGTGGCGGCACGGCGGGCGATGCCGTCGAAGATGTCGCCAACGGCGGAGAGGCCGGCCTCGATGCCGGTGTAGGCGGGATGGACGCTGCCGGGGACGACGCCGCAGACGCCGGGAACGAGCTCGGCCTGGCGAGCCATGGCAATGATGCAGGTGGAGGTGCCGACGACGTTGACCGCGTCGCCTTCGCGGATGTTGGAGCCGATGGCGTCCCAGTGGGCGTCGAACGCGCCGACGGGGATGGGGATGCCGGCACGGAGGCCGAGGGCCTCGGCCCACTTGGGCGAGAGATGGCCGGCGAGATGGTCGCTGGTGAGATATTCGCCGCCGATTTTGGCGCGGACGCCGGCCAGAAGCGGGTCGACGGCGACGAGGAATTCCTCTGGAGGCAGGCCGCCCCACTTGGGATTCCACATCCATTTGTGTCCCATGGCGCAGACGCTGCGCTTGAGTCCGGCGACGGTGGTGACGCCGCTGAGCGTGGCGGCGACCATGTCGCAATGTTCGAGCGCGGTGACGAATTTATCTCTTTTCTCCGGATTGTGGCGGAGCCAGTGGAGGAGCTTGGAGAAGCCCCACTCGTGGGAGTAGACGCCGCCGCACCACTGGATGCCTTCAAAGCCGAGCTGGTGGGCTTTGGCGGTGATCTCTTCGGCTTCGGCGAAACCGCGGTGATCGCACCACAGATAATACTCATCCAGCGGTTCAAGGCCTTCGCCGACAGGGATGACGCTGGAGCCGGTGGTATCGAGAGCGATGGCGGCGATGGAGTCGCCGTCGACGCCGGTGGTGCGGAGGGCGTCGCGTGTGGCGGCGGCGAGGGCGGCCATCTGGTCGGCGTGGGATTGGGTTGCGTAATTGGGGTCTTCGCGGCGGCGATGGAGGGGGTAAGAGGCCGAGGCGGTGCCGATGGGGCCCTTGATGCTGTCGACGAGGGTAACGCGAACGCTGAGAGTGCCGAAGTCAACGCCGGCGACGATGGTCATGGGACGAGGCTCCTGAAGAGTAAACGCTTTCTTATTCGCAGACAAGAGTACATCATCCGGGGGCGTTGCGGCTGAAATTTTGCGGAGTGGCGGCGGCGGAGGAGGCATGTCGTCTTTCGAATTAGACGCCTGTTCAGGGGACCGCAGGGGCTAAAGCCCGCAGGTTCTGGAACAAATTCAGCAAGTTGGCGTCCGCTTCGCGGACATGGCGAGTTTTTCCGCAACCTGTGAAGTCGTGGCCTGAAACAAGGCCCTGCTTTTTAGAATCGGTCCAAGAACCGCGTTCGAGGAAGGCCGGATTGGGTTCGTGGCTTCCCACCCATTCGCAAAAGACGCGAATGGATGGGGCACGGAGCGTTTGTGGTGGGTTGAAGGTGGGCAAATTCCGGTTTTTGGACTGGTTCTCCGGCAGGAGCTATTTTTTGCTGCCGGGCATCATGCCTTTGAGGCGGGCAAGAAGGCCGGGCTTGGCGGGCGGGGACGCCGCGGGCTGCTGCGCGGTTGCGGGCTTGCCTGGCGTGGTTGTGGTTTCGGCCGGCGATGCGGGGTCTTTCTCCGGGGACGCGGTTGCTTTGGCGGGCGATGTTCCGGCTGCGGGCGTGGACTTGGACGCATCTCCCAGCTTCATGGTGCCGTCGAGGATCTTCTGTGCGGTCACATCGGGCACGGTTTCGTTGTCGTTCTTGACGAGGATGGAGATTCTGCGGTTGGAAGGGTCGGTGGGGTTGTCTTTGACGCGCAGCATCTGGTCGGCGTAGCCGCGCACCTGGGTGACCTGGTTGGTGCGGACGCCGTCCAGCTGAAGGAGGCGGCGGGCGGAGTTGGCGCGGTCGGCGGAGAGATCCCAGTTGCTGTAGCCATTGTCGTTGGAGTAGGGCGTGGCGTCGGTGTGGCCTTCAATGAGAAGGGAGTTGGGGAGGGTCTTCAGCTCCGCGGCCAGAAGGGAGAGAAGCTCCTGGCCGTTGGCGCTGAGTTTGGCGCTGCCGAGTTCGTAGAAGGTGCCGTCCTTGCCTTCGATGAGCTCGATGCGCAGGCCTTCAGGGGTGATGGTGATCTCGATTTGCTTGGAGAGTTTTTCCAGTTCCTTGCGCGCCTTGATCTCCTGCTCGAGCTTTTCCTTCAGTTTTTCCAGATCCTTGGTGCTCGCCTGGGAGACGGTTTCGCCGGTTCCTGTCATGGTGGTGCCAAGCTGGCTGCCGATTCCCTTGGGGTCGTTGAAGTATCCGGCCACGGCGCGCTTGACCTTTTCGCTGGAGCCCATGAGCCAGAGGACGATGAAGAGCGACATCATGGCGGTGACAAAATCGGCGTAGGCCACTTTCCACGCGCCGCCGTGGTGACCGCCGTGGCCACTTTTCTTCTTGATGACGATGATCGGTTGCGTCTTGGCCGGCATGGTAAATGCATTTCTCCCAGGCGATTGCTGAACGGGTTAAGCAGCGGCTGCAATATCGGCGCCCGCAGCCTGGCTCTTGCAGTTCTTTTCCATCTCGTCGAAGCTGGGGCGCACGTGCGCGGGAATGGCGCGGCGGCCGAGCTCGATGGCGATCATGGGCGCGGCGCCCTTGAGGAAAGCAAGCAGCAGCACGCGCAGGACATGGAGGTACTCGTTGTGTGCGTCGGCGGTCTTGGACATGTTGGCGGCGAGCGGGCCGACCACGCCGTAGCAGAGCAGGATGCCGAGGAAGGTGCCGACCAGGGCGGCGGCGACTTTTTCGCCGATCTGTTCGGGCGGCCCGCCCAGCGAGCCCATGGTGATGACCACGCCCAGCACGGCGGCGACAATGCCCAGGCCGGGCAGGGCGTCGGCTACTGTGGAGAGCGCGGCGATGGGTTCTGCTTCGGCGTGGTGGTGCACTTCCATGTCGAGCTCCATCATCTGGTCCATGTCGAAGGGCTCGACGCCGCCGGTGATGGCAGTGCGCAGCGTGTCGCAGACAAAGTCGCGGGCGTGGTGGTCGTTGATGAACTCGGGATAGTTCTTGAAGATGGAGCTTTCCTTGGGTTTTTCCACGTCCATCTCAACGCTGAGCAGACCTTCCTTGCGCACTTTGTTGAGGAACTGGTACATCATTTTGAGAGTGCTGAGGTAGCGCTTCTTGTCGAAGCCGGACCCCTTGAGGACGCCGGTCAAACCCCCGAGGATACCCTTGATGATGTGCAGTGGATTGGCGACCAGGAGGGTTCCGGTGGCGGCGCCGGCGATGATGAGCAGCTCGGCAGGCTGGACCAGAACGAGCATGTGCCCTTTCTCCATGAGGAATCCGCCGATGACTGCTCCGAAGACTACGACAATGCCTATGATGGCGTACATACACTGGCCTCCGGCGCAGAAACGATCTGATTGCCGCCCGCGTGAAAGCTGGAAAACATGGCGGCTTTGGCCCGTTCAAGCAGATCGGCGAGGGTAGCGGTGGGTTCCGCCTGGGCGGTGCCGATGCTGACGGTGAGCGAGATGCGGTCGCCCCACCAGCGGAAGTCGGCGGTGCGGGCCAGGCCGGCGAGGGTCTGGGCATGCGGCCCGAGCATGGCGGAGTTGCGCTCGTGGGAGATGACCAGGAACTCGCCTTCGCCCCAGCGGCCGATGTGTTCGCCGGGGCGCAGGCCCTGCGCCAGGGCGTGCTCCACCTTGGAGAGCATGGCTTCGCAGGCGCCGACGCCGTGGGTCTTGCGCAGGTCGTGGGCCTGGTCGACGGTAATCCAGAGGACGCCGAAGGGCATGCCTCCCTGGACAAAGTCCTGGAAGAGCGATTCGAGGCGGTCCTTAAGATCGGCCTGGCTGGCCTTCACGTCTTCGTCGTCGCCGGCATCGCCGCGGGGCAGAGCGTCGAGGCACTCGGCGGGATGAAAGAGGACCGCGAGGCCGATGCGCTTGCCCAGGGGATCGCGCAGGAGCAACTGGCGGGCCATGGTGGAGACGTCATGGCCCAGCTTGTGCTGGGCGTGCACCATGAATCCGCGGCCCGCCTCGGACCAGGCGCCGGATTCGGCTTCGCTGGGAGCGGTGCAGGACTCCAGCAGTGGCTGCAGCTGTTCCGGCGCGGGGCGGCCGAGCGTTTCCATGGCAGCGTAGCCGGTGATGGTCTGCGCGGCCTGGTTCCAGAAGACGACCTGGCAGTCTTCGCCGAGTAGGACGATGCCCTCGGGAAGAGTATCCAGCGCCGCCTCAAGCAGTTCAGCACGATCGGTCATGCAGGGCCCCTCAACGTGTTTCATCGGCGGGGAGGGGAACAACTTGATTGGAGCAGGGAACAGGGAAGAGGGAACAGGGAATAGGGGATAGGGACTAAGGGGAACGGGTCAGCAGATGGGGAGTGTGCAGGTGGAGGGGACAGCAGATGGCTCGAGGGGGAGGCGGACGACGAAGCGGGTTTGTCCGGGGCGGGATTCTACGTCGATGGAGCCTGAGAACTTTTGCGTCACGATGCGGTGGACGATCTCGAGGCCAAGGCCGGTGCCGGAGCCTTGAGCCTTGGTGGTGAAGAAGGCTTCGAAGATGTGGGGAAGCGCCTCGGGAGGAATGCCTGCGCCGTGGTCTTCGATGCAGACGGCTAGTTGGCCGGGACCGGCCTCGGAGCCTGAGGTGTTGCCGGGCTCAATCCAGGTTTCGATGCGGATCTGGCCGTTGGAAGGCGAGGCGTCGAGGGCGTTGTCGATGAGGTTGGTCCAGACCTGGCTGAGCGAGGAGCCGCGGGTGTGGATGATCGACGGACTGGCCGCGAACTCTTTTTCGACCTGAATGCCCTTGATGCGCAGCTTGTGGCCGAGGATGGTGAGGGTGCTTTGCAGGCTGTCGTGGACGTCGACCTGTTTGGCGGGCGACTTCTCGTCGTAGGCGAACTTCTTGACCGCCATGACCAGTTCGGAGATTCGGGTGATGCTCTCTTCGATGGTGCAGACGAGAGTGACGCTGGAGACCAGCGCTTCAAGCCAGTTGAGCGCGTCAGAGAAGCTGGGGGCGTCGAAGGCGTCGCGGGCGCAGGCCAGCTGGTCCTGTTTGAGGCCAATGGCGACCAGAGCGGGAGCGATGGTGAATGCGTTTTCCACGCCGGCCGCGGAGAGCCACTCGGCCACGGCTTCCTCGGCTTCGGACTGCTCGATGGTACTCATGGCGGGGGCGTGGCAGCCTCCCATGGTCTGTTCGAGGAGGCTGCGCATGCAGTCGAGCTGGATGCGGGTTTTGGGTGCATCGCTGAAGCGGAGGCTGAGCTGCTGCAGGCGGAGGAGATTGAGGCGGAGCTGCGAGGAGGCGCGCTTGGCCGCCGAACCCGGATTGTGCAACTCGTGCATGAGGCCGGCAGCGAGGGTGCCGAGAGAGACCAGTTTCTCGCGGTGCAGGGCCTCGACCTGATAGGACTGGAGGCGCTGGGCCATGTTGGCCAGGATCACCTTGCGGGCCGCGGGGCAGCAGGCAAGCAGGGTCCAGAAGTCTTGCTCGGAGAAGCGGATGAGCAGTGAGTCCTCGACTGCGGTGATGAGGAAGGCGGCTTGATTCTTGCCTGTAAGGAGGGGAGCCTCGCCGAAGCCTTCGCCGGCCTTGGCCAGACCGACTACGGTGGTTGAGCCGTCGTGCTCCGGACGCTCGGCGCGCAGTTCGCCCTGGAGAACTACGCAGTAGTAATGCAGCGGTTCGCCCGGCGTGGCGAGCACGGCGCCGGCTTTGGCGTGGATTCGATCGACGCGATGGAGGCCGGTGAGGGCCTCCGCGCTGGTTTGCGCGAAGGGAAGGGTTTGGCGCAGCGCGCCGGCTACCTCCGCAAAGGGAACCGATTCGATCACGAGACCCTTTTCGCCCAGATCCATCTCCACGTTCCTCTAAAACCCCGCCAAATATTGGTGCGCAAACTGCACGGCAATCGATCCCTCGCCCACCGCCGAGGCTACGCGCTTGATCGAGCCGTGGCGGACGTCGCCGGCCACAAAAATGCCCGGAATGCTGGACTCGAGCAGAAAGGGCTCGCGCTTCTCGCGCCAGCCCGCGGGCGGCTTGCCGTCGGTGCGCAAGTCCGGCCCTGCCAGCACGAATCCATGCTCATCCCGCAGAATCCCGTCCGGAAGCCACGCTGTACCCGGCGCAGCGCCGATAAAAACAAACAGCGACGAAGCCGGCACACGGTGTTCGCCTTCCGGTCCCTTCAACTGCAACGCCTCGAGGCGCTCTTCGCCGAATGCCTCCACGACCTGTGTGTGCGCTTCCAACACAATATTGGATGTTGCGGCGATCTCATCGATCAAGTATTTCGACATGGTGGCGGCCAGGCCGGGTCCCCGCACCAGCATGGTTACCTTGAGGGCGTAGCGGGAGAAGTGCAGGGCGGCCTGGCCGGCGGAGTTGGCGCCACCCACCACATAGACCTCCTCGTCCTTGCAGGAGACGGCCTCTACCAAGGCAGCGCCGTAGTAGATGCCGCGGCCGGCGAAGCGGTCCGCGCCGGGAATGTCGAGCTTGCGGTAGTTCACGCCCATGGCCAGCAGCAGGACGTGGCTGGAGACCTCGCGGCCATCGGCAAGCTGGACGAAGCGGTATTGCCCATCGATGCGCAGGCCGGTGGCGCGTTGGGTCAGGAACTCCGCGCCGAAGCGCGAGGCCTGGACGTGGGCGCGGCGGCCCAGATCGGCTCCACTCACTCCGGAGGGAAAGCCGAGGTAGTTTTCAATGCGGGAGCTAGAGCCGGCCTGGCCGCCGGGAGCGACCGGCTCAATGACCAGGGTGCGGAGACCTTCGCTGGCGCCGTAGACAGCTGCGGCCAGGCCGGCCGGCCCTGCGCCCACCACCACCATGTCGTAGAAATCCTGCGCGGCCTGGGTGCGCAGGCCCACCTTGGAGGCAAGAGCTTCCGCTTCCGGGTCCACCAGGACGCTGCCGTCGGAGAAGATCACCACGGGCAGCTTCTCCGCGTCCAGGCCGCGCTCCTCGATCAGGGTGCGCGCTTCTTCGCTGGAGCCGATGTCGAGCCAGCGGTAGGGAACTTGGTTGCGGGAGAGAAAGCTGCGCACTTTGTGGTCTTTGAGCGACCAGCGATGGCCGATGACGCGCAGTCCTTCAAAGGCCGGCTGGTAGCCGGCGCGCCAATCCTCCAGCAGGTCGGTCAGAACCGGATAGAGCTTTTCCTCCGGCGGATCCCAGGGCTTGTTCAGGTAGTAGTGGATGCGGGCGGAGTTGATGGCCTGGATGGCGGCCTCGGTGTCGGCGTAGGCAGTGAGCAGCACGCGGCGGCACTCGGGATAAAGGCCGCGCGCACGCTCCAGGAACTCGACGCCGGTGATGCCGGGCATGCGTTGATCGCTGACGATAAGAGCGACAGGCTCCTGGCGGGCTTTGAGTTGTGCCAGGGTGTCGAGGGCGGCCTGACCGCTGGCTGCGCGCATGATGCGGTAGGTGGCTCCGTATTGCCGGCGCAGGTCCTGGACTACGGCCTCCAGGACATTTACGTCGTCGTCCACCGCCAGCAAAATCGGCCTCGCCATGTTTTCAGTGTAGAGCAGCTTCCAAGCCCATACCCCCTATTGGTGATTGACATGCCCCTTCAAGGCCGCCTAGGGTGGTGATAATCCAAGGTAGAAACCGTTCGCAAATTGACTGTAAAGAAATATCGCGAGACACGATGGCTTTGAGTCCCCAGATCACGACCGGAAAAACTGGAGACAATCCCAGTGTCGCAAATGCGGTCAATTGCAAGACTCTCCGTGGTCCTGCCGATATTGCCGCCAGGGGCAGGAACAGTTGCCCGGGCTCGCATCTTCCATTTCTGGCGGGAGGGGGCGAGCGCGCAGCACGCTGTTTTTTCCGGGGTATGAGGCAGAGACCATGAACAAGATTATCCTGGCCGACTCACAGGCAATTTTTCGAGCAGGGACCGCCAAGGTGCTGGCCACCGACGAAGACATGCGCATTATTGCGCAATGCACAGACCTGGATCGGATGCACCACGCGATCACGACGTTTCCGGGTTCCATTGTCCTGTTTGCGGCATCGCTGCGGCCGGACATGATCCGGCTGCGCATGCTGCTGGACACGACGGGGAGCCGGGGCATTGTGATTGCGGAGAACGACGAACAGGCGGGCACCTACCTGCACCAGGGATTTCGCGGGGTGGTCTTCCGCAGCGTGAACGGGCCGGCGCTGGTGGAGTGCGTACGGCGGGTGGCCGCCGGGGAAACCTGGCTTCCGCCGCAACTGATGCAGTCGGAATCTCCCGAGGACGACATGGTAGGAACACGCGTGCGCGACCGGCTGACGCCCAAGGAGATGCGCATCGTGGCGCTGATCGTGCAGGGGTGCAAGAATCGCGAGATTGCCATCCGCCTGAAGACCACCGAGCAGGTGATCAAGAACTACCTGCGGTCGATTTACGACAAGACCGGAGTGAGCGACCGGCTGGAACTGGCGCTGTTTACCATTCACCACCGGGTGCTGGCCCAGGCGGCGGCGGAGATGGGCACCCGGCTCGAAGTGGAGCAGCAGCAGGCTGCCTCGGCGGTGGCGTAAGGCTGTTTCCATCGTGTGATTGCACGCCAAGGCACTAGCGTCAGGTCTACAAAGTTCGTAGCATAAGTTCCGAAGTGCAACAGCAGGTCCTTCGACTCCGTTTGACGAAAAAAGCGCGTCAAACTCCGCTCAGGATGACAGCGCTTTTCTGTTCCGAACTTTTGAGACACCACGCTAGCGGGGGACGGAGTGGATCCGTTCCCCCGTCTGTTTGGCATTCACAAGCCTGTCTATCCCCTTTACGGGACGGTAATGACGACTTTGCCCACCTGCTGGTTCGACTCCAGATACTGATAGGCGGCAACGGTCTGGGCGAAGGGGAAGGTCCTCGCGATCTTCGGCGTAAATCGTCCGTCGGCCAAGCGGTCGAAGACATACTTTTTCGCGGTGTCTGCAAGGGCCGGATTCAACGTGATCTCCATCAGCGAGTAGCCGCGAATGCTCAGACCGTGCGACAAGGCTTCCAGAAGGGGAAAGGGCGTTGGCTGAGGGGAGAGCGCGCCATATTCGAAGATGATTCCACCGGGAGCGGCTCCCGCGGCCAGTTTCTCAAGGAAAGGTCCCGCCACGGGATCGAAGGTGAGTCGCGCGCCCTTCCCGCCGCTGATCTCCTTCACTCGCCCAGCGTAGTCTTCTTCCTCGCTAGCGATGACGTGCTGCGCTCCCAGGGCCAGCAACTCCGCACGCTTGGCTGAGGTGCGGGTGACCGCAATCGCGGTCGCGTCCGCATCGCGCACGATCTGGATTGCGGCCAGCCCCACGCTCGATGACGCGGCGGGGATGGAGACGAAATCGCCAGCCTTAACGCCGCCAATATGCACCAGCGCCCCATAAGCCGTCAGGTATTGCATCCAGACGGCGGCAGCCTGGGCAGGCAAGAGATTGGAGGGGTACTCGGCCAGCGCGGTGGCCGGGACCACTGCCTCTTCTCCCAGCGTGCCGTAGCTATTCATCGAGAAACTCGGAACGGTTGCAACCGGCTTCCCGATCCAGCTCGGGCTTACGCCGTCACCCACTGCTTCCACAACGCCGGCGGCCTCATACCCGAGGCGGGCGGGAAGGCTTGGCGGCTCGAGGTACATACCGCGGTAGAACATGGACTCGGCGCGGTTCAGGCCTGCCGCCTGAACGCGCAGTCTGACTTCGCCCCTGCCCGGTTGTTGCGAGGGCGCTTCTTCGATGCGAAGGTTTTCCGGGCCTCCGAGCTGATGAAAACGAACGATTCTGGGCATGAGCTTTCCTCCACGCGTTGGATGAGGTCAGGGAGGGAGAGGATGCGGACAAAGGGGTCTACGCCTATTTGGCGCCTTTGCCGGCCTGGAGCTCGGACTGGAAAGTGAAGGCGTCGGCGGGAAGTGAGCTGTTGAGCTTGAAGTTGGAGTAGAGGCACTCCTTGGAACTGGTGGGGCTGAGCGTGAAGACCTGCTTGAGGCTGACGGCGCGGTCAGGGTCAATCCAGATGGTGACCTTGGAGAGGTTCTTGCGGACGTCGGGGTCTTTGGCGACCAGCTCGAGGACCGCGGTCTTTACGCCGTTGATCGTCTCCCAGCCGACGAAGCGGATGTCCCACTTGGCCTGGAGGTCGTTGCCGCTGGCGCCGAAGCCGAGCATGACATAACTCTCGAACTTGCCGGCCTCGGGATGGGGGGTGACCTGGTCGCTGCCCGATTCCTTCAGTTTGAGGACGCCATTCACAAAGGTGTAGGCCTGGTTGGAGGGCTTCTTGTTGTGCTGGCTGAAATGGGCGCCCGCGCGGAAGGCCGTGCCCTTTCGGTCGTAGTAGATCACGCCCTTGAGGACGTCCTTGTCGTAGATGGGGTCGGTGGTGATGACGTCGAACTCGATGTCGGCGGAGACGGAGTGGAAGCTTTGTGCGGCGGCGTTGAGGCGATCGAGCACGCTCTTCAGGTCGTCCTGGGGCGCGGCCAGAGCGGCGCGGGCGGGGAAGAAGGCGAGCACAAGCACCGCGGCAACGACGAATTTCCTGCTCAAATGCATGAGAATCCCTTAATGATTCGACGCGCGAGCGGGCGGGAAGGAGCAGGAAAAGTGTTTAGGCAGCTATTTTAAAGGACTTAGCGGTGGGCCCAGACCTTCCAAGCCAGGTTGCCCTGGGGGTCTGTGACGGTCTCCCACTTCTCGATGAATTCGGCGTCGCCGGTGACCGGCTCGATGGCCTTGCGGAGGGCCTTCTTGACCACCATGTAGGAGGCCCCCGTGGGGACATTGGCGTCGGAGACGAGAACGGTGATGATGACCCCGTGGCCGCCGTCGCCAATGACCTGGATGGGATGGGTGAGCACAGCAGCGCTGGAGGGCCGATCGCCATAGCTAAAGCCGGGGATGTGCGGCGTGAGGAAGATGAAGAGCAGGATGAGGGTGACCATCACGTCGTAGTGGAAGCTGCCGCGGGAATAAGTCCAGTAAAAGTAGCTGAGCAGGATCTGCTTGATGGTGCGGCGGGGCTGGCGTGCGCCGGTCTGCGGGATGGGTACGGCTGGGTTGGTGGGCGGCATCATAGTTCCTTCGCTCCCTTGGGCTCGGGGGCAATGCGCTCCAGTCCGCCCATGTAGGGGCGGAGGACTTCTGGAATGACGACCGAGCCGTCGGGCTGCTGATAGTTTTCAAGGATGGCGAGCCAGGTGCGTCCAACCGCCAGGCCACTGCCGTTGATAGTGTGGACAAACTCCGGCTTGGCCTTTGCGCCTTGCGTTGCCGGGCGGTAGCGGATGTTGGCCCTGCGCGCCTGGAACGCTTCGAAGTTGGAGCAGGAGGAGATTTCACGGTAGAGCTGCTGACCGGGGAGCCAGACTTCGAGGTCGAAGGTCTTGGCGGAAGAGAAACCGGTGTCGCCGGAGCAGAGCAGGACGCGGCGGTAAGGCAGGCCGAGCGCTTCGAGGATTTCTTCGGCGTCGCGCGTGAGGCTCTCGTGCTCGCGATCAGAGTCTTCGGGGCGGGTGAACTTGACCAGCTCGACCTTTTGGAACTGGTGCTGGCGGATGATGCCGCGCGTGTCTTTGCCGGCGGCTCCGGCCTCGGCGCGGAAGCAGGGCGTGTAGGCGGTGAGGCAGATGGGCAGGCGGGACTCGTCGAGGATCTCGTCGCGATAGAGGTTGGTGACGGGGACCTCGGCGGTGGGAATGAGCCAGTGGTCGTTGTCTTTGAACTCGCCGCGGGCGACGGCTTCGGCGTCGGCGTCGGAGCAGCGGAAGAGGTCGTCGGCAAACTTGGGCAACTGGCCGGTGCCGAATAGAGATTTGCTGTTGACCATGAAAGGCGGCAGGACTTCGGTGTAACCGTGGCTCGCCGTGTGGAAGTCGAGCATGAAGCTGATGAGGGCGCGCTCTAGACGCGCGCCTGCGCCCATGTAGACGGCGAAGCGCGCGCCGGAGAGCTTGGCGGCGCGTTCGAGGTCGAGGATGCCGAGGGATTCGCCCAGCTCCCAGTGGGGCTTGGGGGTGAAGTCCCAGGTGCGGTGCGCGGCATCGGCGAGGTGGGTCTTCACGACGACGTTTTCGGCTTCGGATTTGCCGGCGGGAACTTCGTCGCGGGTGAGGTTGGGGATGCTGGCGAGCGAGAGCCGGAGTTGCTCGTCGAGTTGCGCGGCGGCCTGATCGAGCTCTTCGAGCTTTTCCTTCAGCGCCCTCGTCTCTTCCTGGATTGCGGTGGCCTTTTCGTGTTCGCCGGCCTTTTTCAACGCGCCCACCTGCTGCGAGAGTTCGTTACGGCGGGCTTTGGACTGCTCGGCGAGGGTGATGGCTTCGCGGCGGGCCTGGTCGAGGGCGCGGAAATCACCCAGCAGCGCCGCGGGGTCTGCGCCACGCGCGCGGAGCTTCTCTTCGACGAGTTCGAGGTTGGTGCGGACGAATCCCAAGTCGAGCATGGCTCTACCAGTTTAACCGACGGGTTTAGGCGGTTGTGATCTCCCAGGTCTCAAAATCCAGACCTGGGGCACCCAGCCGGCTTGGGAAAAGGGGCATGTTAAGATGTTGCCACGATGGACCCAGAATCAGCCAAAGATCAATTGTTTAGGCGACGCCACGAGTGGGCAAAGTTCTGGGTCGATTATTTAAAGCATCTGACAACGCTTTCAACTGGCTCGATTCTCTTAGTTGTGACCTTCCAAGAGAAATTGGCGTCCCGCCCCCATTGGAAATTGGCCGTGGTAGCGACGATCTTGGCTCTGCTCATATCTGTGCTTGGTTCGGTTGCAGCATTCACCGTCATGGCATTGAATGTTGATTCTTGGGACACAAACGATGACCCGCACGAACAACGCGGTTTGATGATTGCGCGCGTGTCTTTATACGCAGCTTGGGGCGGATTCGGTCTCGGGATGATTTCACTTGCCTTATTTGCCGTCAGGAACCTCATATAGCCTCGAAGTGACCCGCTCCCCAGGGCCGCTAAGGGCTTGGCTTCATTCCCCTTCTTCAGTTTGCTTCCTCGTCAGCTGGTCCGGCGTTGACCTGCTCCTGCCAGCCAGGCAGCCGCTGGTCGCCGGTGATCAGCCTTGCCCCACGCGTGAAGGTGAAGTAGGTCCACACCCACGCCGCGAAGACGGCGATCCGGTTGCGGAAGCCGATGAGGAAGAAGATGTGGACAGTGAGCCAGGTGACCCAGGCGGGAAACCCGCTGAGGTGGGCCTTGAAGGGCCACTCGACCTTGGCCACGGCGTCCATGCGGCCGATGGTGGCCATGTCTCCCTTGTCGAAGTAGCGGAAGGAAGGCCGCTTCGCGCCCTTGAGGTCGGCTGCGATGATTTTTCGGATGTGGTCGCCCATCTGCATGGCGGGCTGGGCCACGCCGGGGACCTGGTGGCCGTCCTGCTCGAAGTGGGCCAGGTCGCCGAGGACGAAGACGTTGGGAAGGGCGGGCGGATTGAGATGCGGCCCGACGAAGACGCATCCGCGGCGGTCGAGTTCGACGCCTGGGACGGCGCAGAGGAGCTTGCCGAGCGGAGAGGCCTTGACGCCAGCGGCCCAGAGGGTGACGACGGCTTCAATACGAGTAATGCCGCGCTTGCCCATGGCTTCGACCCAGCCGGGGCCGATGTTGGTGACGTGGGTGCTGGTGAGGACTTCGACACCGAGGCGGATGAGTGCGGCTTCGGCCTTGGCGGAAAGATCGGGCGGATAGACGCCGAGGACGCGCGGGGAGCCTTCGAGCAGCAGGACGCGGGACTTGGCGGGGTCGATGTGGCGGAAGTCGCGGCGCATGTAGAGCTGGGCGATGTCACTGATGGCGCCGGCGAGTTCGACGCCGGTGGGTCCGCCGCCGATGACGACGAAGTTGAGAGGCGGGTGCCAGCCGTGCTCGAGCATCTGGCGCTCGGCCAGCTCGAAGGCGAGCAACACGCGGCGGCGAATCTCTTCGGCGTCTTCGATGGTTTTGAGGCCGGGAGCGAGCGGGGCCCAATCGTCCTTGCCGAAGTAGGAGTGGGTTGCGCCGGTGGCGAGGACGAGGTAGTCGTAGCGGATCTCGGCGCCGGAGCCGAGAGTGACGGTGCGGGCGGCGGCGTCGAGGGCGGTGACCTCGTCCATCAGGACCTCGGCGTTGGGCTGGTTGCGCAAGATGGTGCGGATGGGCTGGGCGATGTCTGCGGGGGAGAGAACGGCAAGGGCGACCTGGTAGAGGAGCGGCTGAAAGGTGTGGTGGTTGCGGCGGTCGATGAGGGTTAGATCGACGGGCAGACGGGCCAGACCTGTGGCGGCGTGGATGCCGGCAAAGCCGCCGCCGACGATGACGACGCGGGGTCGGGCCGGGGGCTGGGGAAGTGCGGCGGGGGGGGCCAAGGTTTGCGGTTCCTCACTCTCCTTGATGCGGGAGGGAGGGAGAAAGTGGCAGGAACAGGGAACAGGGGTCAGGGGTCAGGTCCTAAAAATGGAATGACCGGCTCACCTTTTTGCCAGTTCCATCTGCACCAGCCTGGGGCGCAGTTCGGCGTTGCGGGAGCTGGCGGCGGCCATGATTTCGGCCACTCTCTCGGATTCGGGGTCGAAGACAGACTCCTCGGTGCCGATGGGTACCGGCTTGTACGGCAGGAAGACGCGGAAGGTAGAGCCGCGGGCGGGATTTCGCTCGGCCCAGATGCGGCCGGAGTGCTGGTGAACAATGGTCCGGCAGATAGCCAGGCCGAGGCCAGTGCCGCCTTTCTGGCGGGAGTCGGAGGCGTCCACCTGCTGGAAGCGGCCGAAGATGGTCTCGAGCTTGTCGGCGGGAATGCCGCGGCCGGCATCGACGACCGAGACGGTGACGCCGTTGAGGTCGGGGCGAATGAGCACGGAGACGGCGGAGTTGCGGGGGGAGAACTTGATGGCGTTGGAGAGCAGGTTGGTGATGACCTGGACGAGGCGATCCTGGTCGGCGCCGACCTCGACCTGGGTGGTGTCCTGGATGAGCTGGACGCCGGCGGCGTCGGACACGGAGGCCACGCAGTCCATGGCCTGGCGGACGATCTGGCCGAGCTGCACTTTCTTGAAGACGAGGCGGTCGCGGCCGCTCTGCATGCGTTCGAGGTCGAGGATGTCGTTGATGAGGCGGAGCAGGCGCTCGGAGTTGGACAGGGCGATGCGCAGCAGGTTGGCGGCCTTGTCGTTGACCGGGAGGAGGCTGCCATGGGAGAGCAGGCCGAGCGAGCCGCGGATCGCGGTGAGCGGGGTGCGCAGCTCATGGCTGACAGTGGAGATGAACTCGTCCTTGAGCCGGTCGAGGGCGTAGCGCTGGCTGATGTCGCGGAAGCTGAGCACGGAGCCGGAGAGGCGGCCGTGATCGAGGATAGGGGTGAGCGCGTAGTCGACGCGGAAAGGGCTGCCGTCGGCGCGGTAGATAGTGTCTTCGCCGGAGGTGGCCATCAGCTGCAGGCGGCCGGTGGCGCGCAGCAG